>SMVA01312598.1_pt1 | contig 47677 bp, 44 predicted proteins | sample 2456451 | NCBI WGS metagenome assembly SMVA01 (sample SAMN11095933, study PRJNA526329) | marine sediment metagenome | biome: Marine sediment; feature: Surficial sediment; material: Deep marine sediment; isolation source: Hadal surficial sediment | place: Pacific Ocean | collected 2014-05 | depth...
GGAGACCGGCGCCAATGTTGTGACGACCGAATACAGTGACTGGCCAACCGATTGCCCGGAATATAAAGTGACCGCCGTGCAGGTCGCGCCTGCAGTACATCGTTCAAAATGGCAGCAGAAATTTGACCAGCGTGCCAGTGAGCAAGGGAAGATTCTGAAAACAACCTGAGTTGGGAATCGCCCCTACCGACAAACAGCAAAACAGAAAGATCCAGAACGTGTATCTATCGTACGGGCGACATCTCATGCCAGCGACTCATCAGTCTTCATGAAACAGCCATTTCTCTATCGGCGCTTTGAGGATGTTTTTGAAGATCACGCCCATGAGCACGAAGGCCGCAACTCCCCAGGGCGGTGATATCTCGATAATGTAGACAGGCCACATGAATGCCTTGATCGTATTCACGAAAGATTCGCCGATGTAGCGAAACAGCATTTCCAGCAACTGCCCGCTGAAAAAATCGGCGATTCCTGTCGCCGTAGCGATGTCTTCGACAAACATCGTGATTTCAAACCAGATAAAAGTCAGTACGAAGCCGCAGGCATAGTATCCGCCGCCTCTTGCGTCCCAGATGGTGCGCACAGAGCGTCTGATTACCTGGAGTAGTGCCGCGGGAAATGCGCGTGGCTGCTTTACCAGTAACTGCCCGAGGCTGGCGAATTCCCTGCCGCGGTTCGCCATGCGGGTAAAAAATGATGGTTTTTTGGGTTTTGTTTTGGCATCCGGCATTTTAATTTCCCGGTATTGTTATTGTTCTCCGGTCGCTTGAACCAGACAGACAATAGAGACACTCGTGGGAGCGGCAGGATGCCGCTCCCACGCAATTGCCAAATCAGGTCTGCCTATTTCCTTTCGACTTTCGAGATTTTTGTGCCCTCAAGGGTCAGGTTGTACATCAGGCCCTTGGAGCCAAATATAAAGCCGACCACAGGATCTTTGATATTGTTTGAGTCGATGGTCTTGCCGGCACCGAGGTCGATTAGTGCCACCGAACCATCAACACCAACTTTCCAGCCGGAGCTGTTTTGGAATTTTTCGAGTGAATCCTTGGTCATGAATGCAATAACAATGGATTTCGCCTGCGCACCAAGTTGAAAACCGAAAGATCCGGCCGAGGTCCGGTAATATCCCGCAGTCTTGCCGCCAACGCGTAGCGCACCATCCCCTGTTTCTCCGCCGATACCAAAGCCAACCTTGATGACTCGGGGAAATACCAGGTAGCCAGCCGACTGGCTAAGAAACACGTCGGCACCGTTTACTTCTTTTTTGAAATTGGCGATAGCATCGTTCACTTTCGCATCTACGACCGCTGCGGAATCGACCGCCAGTACCGGTAGCGGCAAAACAAATACGACCAACAAGCCGACGCTAAGAAGGTTTTTGACCAGTTTACTCATGACTCTGTATTCCTGTTTTGAATGAGATATTTCGTCTCGCCAATGATAGCCCAGACCCCGGCCACCTTGATAGATGTCGCAGTATACGGACAACATGCTGAAGGGGGGCTGAATATCAAACCGTCAGGCGCGATCTTCCGCATAGTCACTCGCGTCGGTATCCTGAGACTCCGTTCCCGCCTGCATGAAAGCCTTCATTATGCCCTTGATACTGTCAGCCAGTTTGACTGCACGATCGTCCTCATAGCTCAATGTTTTTTCATGCATATAGTTGCGCTGGGATAATTCTAGTTGAATGGCGTGGATGCCTCCAGCTGGCGCCCCATACTGCCGGGTAATGAAGCCGCCGCGGAAGCGTTCGTTGAGGACCACAGAAAAGTCCGATTTTTCCGCTGCGCGCATTAGCGCGGCAACAATCCCGGCGCCACAGCTTGAACCACTGTTCGTACCGAAATTCAGATCCGGCAGCACGCCCTTAAAAAGTTTCGGCACTTCACCCGCTATCGAGTGCGCATCCCACAGCAGCGCATAACCATGGTTCTGCCGCAGCTTCACCAGCGTGGACGCAATGCGCTCATGGTACGGCCGCCAGTACGCACTGACCCTTTGTTGTTGTTCCTGTGAAGAAACTGTTTCGCCGGAATTGTAAATATCATCACCGCTGAATGTTTTTTCCGGGAATAAACCGGTCGATACCTGATCCTCGTACAGCGCCGAGTTATCCGTGCTGCGGTTGAGATCAACGACGTAACGTGAATAATTCGCCGCGATGATACTGGCGCCCAGATCAGCAGCGAATTCGTAGAGCTTGCGCACATGCCAGTCGGTGTCCGGCAATGCCCGTCCGGCCGGCGTCATGCGATCCGCCTGTCCGGGCGCGAGGTGACGGCCGTCGTGCGGAATACTGACCAGCAGCGGCGAATCGCCCGCAGTAAAAGTGAAGACATCTGTCATTCGTTGAAGCTCGGCAAAATTGTTTTGCTGTGCGCACAGAATTTCCCAGCGTTAATCATTTGCGAAACGCTGTCAATATCCGTCTTCAATGATCTGTCCTCTTCGTAAGGCGGCGACACAGCACGAATTTGCGCCACAACTTTTTCGAGGGCGGCGGAGCTTTGCTGTGGATGGTGAAACTCGATTCCCTGTGTAGCTGCCAGCAGCTCGATGGCAACGATTGACGCCACGTTATCAAGCATCGTATGCAGGCGATTTGCAGCAAAAGTAGCCATGCTCACGTGGTCTTCCTGGTTTGCGGAGGTCGGAATACTGTCGACACTCGCCGGATGCGCGAGTGCCTTGTTTTCCGAAGCCAGAGCTGCCGCTGTAACCTGCACCATCATGAAGCCCGAGTTGAGGCCGCCGTCTTTAACCAGGAATGCCGGCAGGCCGCTCAGGTTGGTATCAATCAACAACGCGATTCGCCGCTCTGACAGCGAACCGATCTCCGCAATCGAGAGCGCGAGATAGTCGGCCGCGAAGGCGATCGGCTCCGCATGAAAATTTCCGCCGGAAAGAATGGCATCGGTTTCTGCAAACACCAGCGGGTTGTCGGTAACCGCACTTGCCTCCGTTAGCAGGACGTCACAAACGTGCCGCAACACATCCAGGCAGGCGCCGATGACCTGCGGCTGACAGCGAATGGAATATGGGTCCTGCACTCTTTCGCAATCAACATGCGAGGCACGAATATCACTGCCTTCAAGTAGCGTTCTGAGCTGTGTTGCGACGGCAATCTGGCCCGCGTGGCCGCGCACCTGTTGTACGCGATCGTCAAATGGCGTGTCCGAACCCTTGATTGCATCTGCCGCCATCGCTCCTGCGGTCACCGCCGCCGCCAGGACATGCTCGGTGCGAAATGCGGCAGCGAGCGCCAGCGCCGTCGATACCTGCGTGCCATTGAGTAATGCAAGGCCCTCTTTCGGCGCAAGCGTTATCGGTTCCAACCCGGCGTTGACGAGAGCCTGATCGGCAGGCAGTTCCTGTCCGTCTATCCGTACACTGCCTGTACCAATCAGGACGAGTGCCATGTGGGCCAGCGGTGCAAGATCACCGGAAGCTCCCACCGAACCCTTGGAAGGAATTGCCGGGTAGATATCGTTGTTCAACAACGCAATTATTGAGCTGATCAGTTCAGGGCGCACGCCGGAGTGCCCACGTGCCAGCGCTTTAACCTTCATGACCATGACGAGGCGAACCACATCATCGGACAATAAAGGACCAACGCCAACGGCGTGGGAGCGAATTAGATTTTTTTGCAGATGCTCAAGCTCGTCGTCGCTGATGCGAACCTGTGCCAGTTGGCCAAAGCCCGTATTTACACCATAGACCTGCTCACCACTTGCGAGTACCGCCGCGACCTTCGCCTGCGCTGCGCGTACGCGCTCCAGTGCCGCGTCTCCCAGCACTACCCGCACCGGCCCCTCCCAGACTTGCCGTAACTCGGCAAGAGACAAGGGTTGATCGTCGATTTTCAGAGTCGTCGTCATGCGCCGGTCTCCGAGCTGTTAATCATCGGCAGATCAAGATTATTTTCGCGCGCACAATCGATCGCATCCTGGTATCCGGCATCCGCATGTCGCATGACACCCGTGGCCGGGTCATTCCATAACACGCGTGCAATACGGACATCGGCGTCCTCGCTGCCATCACAAACTATGACCAGACCGGCATGTTGTGCGTAGCCCATGCCAACCCCGCCACCGTGATGGATGGAAACCCAGGTAGCGCCACTGGCCGTATTCAAGAGCGCGTTTAACAGCGGCCAGTCCGACACCGCATCTGAACCATCCAGCATCGATTCCGTCTCCCGGTTCGGGCTGGCCACCGAACCACTGTCGAGATGATCCCGACCGATCACGATCGGCGCTTTCAGTTCACCATTGCGAACCATTTCGTTGAATGCGAGGCCGAGGCGATCACGTTCTCCGAGGCCGACCCAGCAGATTCTTGCCGGCAATCCCTGGAACTGAATGCGCTCGCGCGCGGCATCCAGCCAGGTGTGTAAATGCGCATCATCGGGAATGAGCTCTTTAACTTTTTGGTCCGTTTTGTAAATGTCTTCGGGATCGCCCGAGAGTGCCACCCAGCGAAATGGTCCTATGCCGCGGCAAAACAGCGGGCGTACATAGGCTGGCACAAAGCCGGGAAAGTCAAATGCGTCTTTAACACCCTCGTTGAATGCCTCCTGACGAATGTTGTTGCCATAGTCGAAAGTAGGCACACCCGCGTGATGGAATTCGAGCATTGCCCTTACATGCACGGCCATTGATTTCACCGCGGCGGCGGCGACCGCATCCGGATCGGTTTTGCGTTTTTCGTGCCACTCTTCGACTGTCCAGCCGCCTGGCAGATAGCCGTTGGCCGGGTCATGGGCCGAGGTCTGGTCGGTGACGGCATCCGGTCTGATGCCGCGCTTTAGCAACTCCGGCAGGACGTCGACCGCGTTACCAAGCAGACCCACTGATGTTGGCTGCTTGCTCGCAACTGCTGCATCGATCATTGCCAGTGCTTCATCCAGGGTATCGGCACGCTTGTCGATGTAGCCGGTCTCGAGCCGTTTTTCGATGCGGTCAGCCTCGCACTCGACTGCGAGCATCGATGCACCCGCCATGGTCGCAGCCAATGGCTGTGCACCACCCATGCCGCCAAGGCCCGCCGTCAATATCCACTTGCCGGACAGTTCTCCGCCAAAATGCTGGCGGCCCATTTCGACAAATGTCTCGTAGGTGCCCTGCACGATGCCCTGGCTGCCAATATAGATCCACGACCCCGCGGTCATCTGACCAAACATCATCAGGCCTTTTCGATCGAGCTCGCGGAAATGTTGCCAATTGGCCCACGCCGGGACGAGATTCGAATTGGCGATTAGTACGCGCGGCGCGTTCTCATGTGTCTTGAAAACACCAACCGGCTTGCCGGACTGGATCAGGAGGGTTTCATCGTTTTCCAGCTCGCGAAGTTTCGCGATGATGGCATCGAAACATTCCCAGTTTCTCGCCGCCTTGCCGATACCGCCATAGACCACCAGGTCCTCCGGGCGCTCTGCAACCTCCGGGTCAAGATTGTTCATGAGCATGCGTAACGGCGCTTCCGTCAACCAGCTCTTGGCCTGCAGTTTGGTGCCGGTTGGCGCCTTGATTGTGCGCGCGTTCTTGTCAGTCATACGTGTTGGCTCCGCTAAGACGGCGCTTAACCTGCGCCTGTGTTCCCGGTGGGACGTAGTGGCCGGACAGTTCGAATCGACTGCCCGGGTGATAGAGTTTTGCAAAACTGACCGGGCGAGCGTGCGCCCATGTTCTGCGGGTAACGACGAGGCACGGCTCATGCGCATCCATCTCCAGATGATCGCTGATTTCTTTCGTTGGCATTTCCGCGCGTACGACGTGCTCTGCCTCCTGCAGCGGTGAAATCGAGCTCAGGTAAGCGCTCGGCGTCACGGCGGTAAAGTCCTGCTGCAGAAGCTGTGGCGCAAACTCCGCCAGCACAAAGCGATCTTCAATCTGGATTGCTATGCCGCTTTCAAGGTGAATAAGTTTCAGGTGAAAAACGGCCGCGCCCGTTTCAATATCCAAGGCTGCGGCGGTTTTAGAGTCTGCCGGCACACGTTCTTGCAGTAACACGCTCGCAGAGTGCACATGTCCGCGCAGGGCAACCTCGTCAGCGATATTTCGCACCTCCAGGACGTGCGAAACGGCCTTGAAGTCCGCTACAAAAGTACCGACGCCGGCGACCCGTTCGACGTAGCCCTCATCATTGAGCTCTCTCAATGCGCGATTGGCCGTCATTCGCGACACGCCGGTTGCATCGACCAGTTCGTTTTCCGATGGCACCCGATCGCGGGGTTGCAGCTTGCCACTGGAAATCTGCCCAATGATCAGCTCTTTGAGTTGCCGGTAGCGGGGCGTGCTCTGTACGCTCACGACCCTCCTCCGGAAAACTCGAGTTTGCTCGCGACAGCAGAGTACGCCTGTCGCGCTGCTTGCTCGTTGATGTGCCGACCCTCTGTGACCAGCCATTTACCATGCACCATGACCCTGTCGATCGGCAGCGTAAAACCGGAGAAAACCAGTGCGTCCAACAACGAGCGCGTCGAATGCCCGACCAGCATCGGACTGTCATCGTCCAGTACTACCAGGTCTGCGACTGCGCCGGTTTGAATATGTCCGCCAGGTTCGCCAGCGGCGAGCGCACCGCCAGCTAGCGCCATTTCGAACAGGCTGCGTCCGGTTTGTTGTTGGCGGATCGCCGCGATGTTTCTACTTTGCGAAATCAATCGTTGTCCGTACTCGAGCCAGCGTAGCTCCTCGAACGGATTAATCGTGACGTGACTGTCGGAGCCGATCGCCATTCGACCGCCGCCCTCGAGATAGGATTGCAACGGGAAAAGGCCATCGCCGAGATTGGCTTCTGTACTTGGGCACAAGCAAACCACTGCGCCGGACTCAGTAATCATCTCGATTTCGCGTTCGTCGATGTGCGTTGCATGCACCAGGCACCAGTTTTCATTGACGTCCTGGGTGTCATACAACCACTCGACCGGTCGTGCATCGTGCGCATCGAGGCATTGATCGACTTCGCGTTGTTGTTCTGCAATGTGAATGTGCATTGGCACAGAATCGGCTTTCGCAACCGCGGCTATACTGGTTAGCGAATCTGCGCTTACCGCGCGCAGGCTGTGCGCACCGATGCCAACCCTGAACGCTTCGTTAGCGGATTCTTTCGCTCGGCTACTGGCGGATTCGTAGTGAGCAATAAATTCATCCAGTGTTCGTGCAAATTGTTTTTGCTGCGCAGTTGGCCGCGGTTCATCGAAGCCTGCCCTTTCGTAGAGAACCGGTACGAACGTAAGCCGGATACCGCTTTCCCTGGCCGCACCAATAATGGCCTCGCACATTGCATCCGTAGCACCTTCGTCGCCCGGCTCATTGTGCAGGTAGTGAAACTCCGCCACGGCGGTGTAACCGGTTGCGACCATTTCCGTATAAACCTGGCGCGCAATTACGAACAACGCTCTAGCATCGACGCAGCCGGCCAGCTCGTACATACGTGTGCGCCAGGTCCAGAAATTGTCCTTGCCAGCCGGGCTGCGCTGCTCGGTATGACCGGCCAGCAGGCGTTGAAAAGCATGGCTGTGTGCATTCACCAGTCCCGGGATGACGATACCAACTTCGAGATCGTCTTGTTCGACGCGGGTATCTGCGGTCACGGACGAGATCTTGCCAGCAGTGATCTCCAGACGGACGTTTTCTGCCCAGCCTCTTGTAAGCAGTGCTTTTCTGGCAAATATTGCGGTCATTCCGCTCTCGATCGAAGGTTGTATATACAGGCTAGTGCATGCTACGGTCCATTGCAATTGGACGGGGGAGTATTTGGTGCCGGACTGGGATCTACTGCTGACTGACGTGCACATTGCGACGATGGCTGACAATGGTGAGCCTTACGGCATTATCGAGAGTGCAGCCCTGGCAATCGCTGCGGGCAGGATTGCCTGGCTTGGCGACGCAGCCGAGGTGCCGGCGGCAAATATCAAAGAGACCCGTTCGCTGGGTGGCCGCTGGTTGACCCCGGCGCTGATCGACTGTCACACGCACCTGGTCTTCGGCGGCAATCGTGCCGGCGAGTTCGAGCAGCGGCTCAAAGGAATTTCCTACGAGGAGATCGCGCGTGCCGGCGGTGGCATCATGTCCACCGTTAATGCGACACGGTCCGCAGGCGCGGATGAACTGCTCAATTCTGCCAGGAAGCGTATTGCGGCATTGCAGGCCGAGGGCGTGGCGACCATCGAGATAAAATCCGGTTACGGACTCGATGTCGCCAGCGAAATGCGACTTCTGAAAGTGATTCGGCTGCTGGCGGAGGATTGCGCAATAACGATCCGCAGCACTTTTCTTGGCGCGCACGCAGTGCCGCCCGAGTACAAGGGGAAAACCGACCAGTACGTTGATCTGGTCATCAACGAAATGCTACCCATGGTTGCTCAGGAAGGTCTTGCGGATGCTGTTGATGCCTATTGTGAACGAATAGCGTTTTCGACCGAGCAGGTGGCGCGAATTTTCGAAACGGCAACCGAACTTGGCCTTGCCGTGAAACTGCATGCCGATCAGTTGAGTGATGGCGGCGGTGCGGTATTAGCAGCTACCTTTGGAGCGCTTTCCGCGGACCACCTGGAATATACGTCGCAGCAAGGCATCGGGGCATTAGCGGATGCGGGCACCGTCGCAGTCTTGCTGCCTGGTGCCTTTCTCACCCTGGGCGAAACGCAGCTACCCGCCGTGGATCAGCTGCGTGACAGCAGCGTCGCCATTGCCATCGCTACTGACTGCAATCCCGGTACTTCTCCAATTTGTTCACTACGCACGATCATGACGCTTGCCACCGATCTGTTTCGACTGACGCCGGAAGAGTGTCTCGCCGGCGTTACCCGGAACGCTGCCGTTGCGCTCGGTCTCAGTGACGATCGCGGCACCCTTGAAAACGGCAAACGCGCCGACATTGCCGTGTGGGATATCGGCCACCCGCGGGAACTGTCCTATTGGATCGGCATGAACGAATTAGCTGAATTGCTGGTTGCCGGCGAGACCCTGTGAAGTTGTCTAATTGTTCCGGTGCGCGATGGTTGCTGAAACGCCGGCATAGGTAGAAACACAATACGGGACCAGGTAGGTCATCGGAATTTTCCAGGCGACCACGGCACCCAGGTTGCCGCTGATAATCGCATCACCCTGATTGATCGCAACCAGGATCGTGCCGACAACCAGGCCGACTTTCAGGCCTCGAATCACCACTTCCCTGCTGAACGCGATTGTCAGCCATTCATTCATCAGACGATTTTCTCAACGGCGCTGTGATTTTGGTGTAGAAGCTCCTATTCTGCGCGATCAGATTTATTTCTCAAGCCGAATACCGATTAGTTTCCAATGAACACCGAACTGGCTACAAAACGAAGATTCGTCCTGGTGCTCGGTCTGCTGACCGGTCTTGCTGCGGTCTCGATCGATATGAGCCTGCCGGCCATTCCCGAGATGGTGCGCAGTCTTGGTACCGATATGCCTACTGGCCAGCAAATCATCGGTCTGTTTCTCGCCGGCATTGCGCTTGGGCAGTTTCCCGCCGGTTTGATGTCGGACCGCTACGGCCGCATGCCGGTGTTGTATACGGGCGTCGGAATTTTTGTACTGGCCGGTATCGCCAGTGCAGTTGCCGGCCAGATCGAACTCATCCTGGTGGCGCGATTTGTGCAGGGAATTGGTGCCTCCGTTGGCGTCGTTGTCTCGCGCGCTATCGTTCGCGACATTACCAGCGGCAAGCAAGCAGCACGCATGTTGTCCGTCATGGTTATGATTTTTACAGCGGCCCCAATGTTGGCACCTGTTATTGGCGCCCTGCTCGTTACGCACTATGGTTGGCGCATGCCATTCGTCGCCGTTACGATTTTTGGTGCAATCTTGTTCATTAGTGTTAGCTCAGTGTTGCGTGAAACGCATGTTCCCAATCGGGAACACCACATCATTCGCCATCTGCTCATGAGTATTCGGGAATTTTTTGGGCACCGGCAAAGCATTCTTGGCGTTTTGCTGGTATTGCTTCCTGCTGCTGGTTTCATGGCACTTATCACCGGATCCGCGGCGTTGATCATCGAAGTCTATGCAATTGATGTGCGGTATTTTGGTTATATTTTTGCGTTGGCCGGGTTTGCGATACTGACCGGGTCGATGTTGAACCGGCACCTTTTGCATCACTTCAGCGGTATGCAGATGATGAGGGTCGGGGCGGTGTTGATCGGCGTCGCCGGTGTGCAGATGCTGTTCTTCGCCTGGTTGGGGCAACCGAATTTCTGGTGGGTCTGGGGGACGGTTTGCCTGTTCATGGTTGGCACCGGGTTTTTGATGCCGAATGCTACGGCGCTTGCGTTGGATCCGGTGCCCAAGGTTGCCGGGGTTGCGGCTTCTATTCTTGGGACCATTCAGAATTTTGCGGGGGCGACTAGTGCGATTGTTAGTAGTGCCATGTATGACGGTACGATTTTAAATATGGTTTTGTTTATGGGGGTTTTTGGGATTGCTACTTGTGTGACGTTTTTTTTGCGGGGGGTGGTGCTTGGGGGGCGGCCGTTGTATGAGGATTGAGGCTTTGGTTTCGCAGAAGCATAGGCCGGCCATCTTTTGACCCGAAAATAGCGAATTTCGTTAGGGTGGTGCGCTACGGACCTGCGCTGCCAGTCCCTGCGTTTGAGACCGTGGGCCCGCAGGGATGCGGGCCCCGAGCCTACAGGGACGTACTCGCGGCGCGTCTCAAACACAGGGACTGGCAGCGCAGGTCCTTGAATGTACCATTAGTTGGGGGCCGGCTATGTTCTGCGGGGGACCGTACCGGGTATTAGATGAGAAAACTTCGTTTTCCCTGATTGATTGGGTTGCCTGGTATGCAGGCAAATGGTCGGGGTTTCTGGATGTTTTGGGTCAGCCAAAGAACCAGGCGGTCAAGTCGTATCCATCGCCGTAAGCCGGAACGGTTGCCTCTTGCCATATGTAAGGCAACGCCATACCCACTCCATCGGACCAAATCGAAATCTCTTGAGCCACCACTGGCTAATCGCCATTTGGCAACCAAAAACCACGAGACTGAGGACTACGCAGACACTTGCGCCAACCTTGCCCAAGAGATTTAAGCCCACCCCGTAAAACAGAAATACGATAATGACGCTTTGTAATAAGTAGTTCGTCAACGCCATCCGCCCGACCGGTGCCAGAAACACAAGTCGCTTTCGCCATTGAGGCTTTTGATACAGGATGACCAGGCTCACAAGATACGCCATCGAGAGCGCGAAAAAACTCACTTCCACTATGATCCAGCTGAGGCTGCTCGGTACAGACGATTGGTCTGGCAATGAGGTATCAAAAAACCATGCTGCAGCCGCAAGATACGCATTCCCTGCGATCCCCACAAAGGCAGCCCACGGCAGAACCCGGCGATAGACTGAAAGATGCTCGCCCGCATTCTGCAGAAGCATTTGGCGACCAATCACGAAGCCGATCAAAACTTTCCACAATACGCTTAGATATAGATACAGGGTCGAGTCGAAGCCAATCTCAAACTGCGTATACTGCTCGCGCATGAAAGACGAGTTAACACGTACTATGTCCGACCAATCGCCGCTGGCCAAGGCAGCGAAACGTGTTGCTGTGGACATTCCGTCCGCCGCCTCACGTGCATTGAAATCTGTCAGCCCAATTGAATGCAAGAATGGCATCAGTGAGGTCAACAAAGCGAGGCAAACTGCCCATCGAAGGATTGCCTTGTCGCTCAATTTGTGAAACAGAATCAGAACGAATCCGACTATCGCATAAAGATGGAGGATGTCACCGAACCAGATCAGGAATGCGTGGCTGATTCCGATGAAGAACAAGATAGACAGTCGTCGAACGTAAACAGGAAGAAAACTTCGACCTGTCATGCTCGTTCGCGAGAGCTGCATCGCAAATCCCAGCCCGAACAGCATCGCGAACAAGGTGTAAAATTTAAAGTCGACCAAGAAATAGGTCATGAAATTTAGTGCTTTATCCAATTCGAGCGTAGGAAGTGAAGTACGCTGCGAACTCGTGAGCGCAAACCACTGGGTCGTCCACACCATGTTGGCTAGAAGTACTCCAAACAGCGAGAACCCGCGGACGATATCCACCAGTACGAATCGAGACGACGGAACAGTTGGAGTTTGCACTGCGTTTTTATTTTGTCCGGTTTGTGTCAGCTGCGGCCCTTTCCGATACGGTAAATCCTAGCATCTCGGGGGCAGCAATTGGGAGCAAAAAAGTCGAACTGCAAGTCAGTATCTGGCACCGTCTTTAAGCTCAAGTACCGACTGACACAGTCAGGGTTTTTCGGTGGTGATTTCTTCTGCGGATTTTCTGGATTGGGTTGGCAGGATTTTTGGGTAGCCGTACCAGATCAGGGCTACTATGAATTCTTCGTTCCAATCAATTTCTAACAGGTCGAAGAAGCGTCGGTCTCGGGTGATGAGGCCGGTGGTCCATTTTGCGGCGATGCCGGCTTCGGACAGGTAGAGGGTCAGGTTTTGGATGGCGCAGCAGCAGCTGGCGTAGTCTTCCTGTTGCAGTAATTCGTCGTTTGATTTTTTGCAGGTTACTACCAGCCAGCCCGGGATTGCGGCGGCGGCTTTTGCTTTGAAGTCCGCGAGGTCCGCGGTTTTGGTTTCCGTGACGATTGTGCGTAGTAGCTCGATGCTGGTCGCGATGGTTTTCTCGCCCAGCATGTAGAAGTGCCAGGGTTCGGTCAGGTGGTGGTTTGGGGCCCAGCGGGCCAGTTCTATTGCATCGCGGATCAGTTGTTTGCTGACCTTTTGGCGCAGGAAGAGTTTGGTTGTGCGGCGTGAGCGGATGCGTTCCGCGAGAACTCTCAGGTTTCTGGATTCTCCATCCGGTGCTATTTCTGCCATCAGGCGCTCTTTATGATCATCGCGATGCCCTGGCCGACGCCTATGCACATCGTGCATAGTGCGTAGGTGCCCTGGGTGCGTTTTAGCTGGTACGCCGCCGTCGTTATCAGGCGCGCACCTGACATGCCCAGTGGGTGTCCCAGCGCGATTGCGCCGCCGTTGGGGTTCACGTGTTGCGCATCATCGGCTATGCCGAGTTCGCGTAGCACGGCGAGACCTTGTGCAGCGAAAGCTTCGTTTAGTTCGATTACATCCATTTTGTCGAGCGTTAGATCTGCGATTTGTAATACTTTTTTACAGGCTGGTGCCGGGCCGATGCCCATCACTCTGGGTTCTACACCGATTGCTGCCCAGGCGACAACGCTGGCGAGTGGTTTGAGGTCGTGTTTTTTGACCGCATCATCTGAGGCGATTAGCAATGCGCACGCTCCATCATTAATACCGGACGCATTGCCTGCGGTTACAGTGCCATCGCTGCGCACAATCGGTTTTAGTTTTTCCAGCCCTTCGATGGTGGAATTGGCGCGTGGGTGTTCGTCCGTATCAACGACAAGCGGATCACCACGGCGTTGCGGTACGCTGACTGGCGTAATTTCCTCGCTGAGGCGGCCCGCGGCAATCGCCTCTGCCGCTTTTTGCTGGCTGCGCAGTGCAAACTGATCCTGATCCGCTCGTGATACGCCGAAATCTGCAGCAACGTTTTCAGCGGTGTCTGCCATCGAGTCACTGCCGTATTGCTGCTCAAGTTTTTTGTTGATGAATCGCCAGCCGAGCGTGGTGTCGTACATTTCTGCGTTGCGGCTGAATGCAGCAGTTGATTTGGCCATTACGAATGGCGCTCGGGACATTGACTCAACGCCACCGGCAATGATGAGATCTGCCTGACCGGCCTGGATGGCATGGGCTGCATTGCCGACTGCATTCAGGCCGGAACCGCACAGGCGATTCACGGTCGCCGCCGGCACCGAGGATGGTACGCCCGCCAGCAACAATGACATTCTCGCGACATTGCGGTTGTCTTCGCCCGCCTGATTCGCGCAACCATAAACGAGGTCGTCAATTTCTTCTGCTTTGAGACCCGGGTTTCGCTCCAGCAGAGCTCTGATTGGGATCGCGCCAAGATCATCCGTACGGATACTCGACAATCCCCCACCGTAACGGCCGATTGGGGTGCGGATAGCGTCGCAAATCCAGGCATTCTGCATATCAGTTAGCTGCTCTCTTCCATCGCCGCCACAGCGTCGACGCTCTTGGTGTCCGTTGTTCTCTCGTATCTCCGACCAAGATACACGCCAGCGATTGCCCATAGCAATGCTATCCCTGCTCCAATGGCAGCTACCACGCCGAGTCCGAGCCCTAATCCCGCGGTTAGTCCTGCGAAGGCCCATCCTGTAACAGTATCGCCACCACGATAAACGACGATATCAATCACGGGCTTGGCTTTAAAGCGGGTCTCCCTGTCGACAACGGTATAGAGCATTTCCCGCCCGGGACGGGTAACGGAATAATTGCCGCCTTTGAGAACGATTTGTGCGGCAATAATCGCCGCCATGATCGGGTTTACCGCAACCACCAGCAGGCCGATGGCAACGAGGACCGGGACCAGCGCCAGCGTCTTTGCCAGACCCAGTTTCGACGTGATCCGGCCAGTAGCAAACCAGGCCGTCGCGATCGCGATGACATTGATCGCGGTATTGATGCCGGCCCAGATGGTCGTTCGTTCGTCGCGGCTGAAATCTTCAAGAACATTTTTGAGTTCGAAGTAAACGAATGAGCCCACGGCCGTATAGAGCAGGATAAAAACGGCTATGCCCAACAGGTACGGATTCCTGAACAACAGTGTGAAACCCGCAAAAGGATTGCCACCGATTGATTGTTGCGCGTTGAGATCTACCTCAACGTTTTCATTGCCCAACTCGGTGACTTTCAGTCTTTGCAAATAGCCGAGCGCCGGGATGATGCCAACCAGAATTGCCGCAGCGATCAGCATGAGATTCTGTGTACCAATTACGTTGGCCAGGAAAAGCGGTATTGATGATCCTGCCAGCGTGCCAATACTGGCGCCGCTCGCAATAAATGCGAACAGTCGTGGCGCCTGTGCCTTGGAGAATACATCCGACATCAGGCTCCAGAAAACGGAGATATGAAAAAGCGAGAACACGCTGATCCATACGTAGAAGGACTTCTCAATGTAGACAGCGTCTGCAACAGCAGCACTGCCGAAATAGAATGCGAGAAACGAAAACGCGAAGAATCCGTAAACCCCTGGTACCAGGTACTTAAACCTGAGCCGCGATACGGCAATTCCGTAAATACTGACGGCCAGAGCACTGATGAAAAAATTGATCGTCCAGAGTGTCGCGACTTCCGGGTCGGACCAGTCGCTGGCCATGGCGTCACGGACCGGCTTGAGTATGTTGTATGCCAGCATGAGCATGAACAGGAAAGCAAAAGACAAGGCAGTCGCCCGGATTTCGTTTGGCTCTACTTTCGTTGCCGCCCGAACCAGGCGTGCAATCAGCCCGTTGTTTTCTGTCGTCATTGACTTCCCCCTATAGCCAGCCACCAGACTGCCACAGAAAGGACATAGCCGGCTCCTCTGCCGGCTATCATATTCGAATAGTTGCTAGGTGCTTATTTGCCGAGCAGATTGTTCGCCGTTTCCAGCAATTCATCGGCAGGCAAGCGAACTTTGTAGTCGGGATTGATGAAATCAAAAACGATCTCACCGGACTGATCGATGACGTAAACCGCTGGCACTGCCAGCGCGTTGTGATTCCCAATCGACGAACCCGCATAATCGCGACCCTTCTTATCCAGATAGTCGGTCAGCCCCTTATCTGTCCGAAACGCGGTGCCTAGCGCTCTCGCTGCATTGATATTGGCGTCCGACAGAATCACGTAGTCGAGCCCGTCAATATCCTCCTGAGTTTCCATTTTCAGACTGGAATACAGCAATTCAGGTCGGTCATTACTCAGGAAGAGAACGTCAATGCCATTCTCCTTCAGTTCAGGAATGACAGTGCGAAGCTCGGAAAGATGCATATTGCAATAAGGGCACCAGCCACCGCGGAACGAAATCAGGATCACCGGGCGCTCGAGATTATCGGGGTCAAACACGAACGGCTCATCATCTACCGTACGTACCGTAAAACGAGGTGCCTTGTCACCAGTCCTCAGAGGCATCGTCTCTTGTGCGCTCGCTGGCAAATCGGCATATTCACCAGCAACCACCCGATTTCCGTGCGAGAGTACAAATGTTGTCAGTAACAAGACCAGGAAGGTCAGGTAGATGATTCTTCGTCCAAAAATCATAGTTGGTTCTCCTTATTGGTATACGCTACGAGACCGCTGAAATAAGGAAATTATTACCGACAGGTGCTCGGCGGGCAATGCGGACTGACTGGCCGGCTGTCAAACAGCTTTTTCGAGCAAGTCCGTGTTGTCGATGTTGACGACGCCGCGACAACGAGCCTTGGCACGGTACATTGCCTGGTCCGCAGCGCGTAACAGGCCGGTAAGGGTGCTGGCATGTTCAGGATAAAGCGCAAGACCAATGCTGGCAGCGCAAGCGAGCCTCAGCTCACCGATCAGGTAAGTCTGCTCCAGTGAATTGGTCAGACGTGTCGCCAGCTGCTCGGCGACATCTCCCTTGACGTCCGGTACCAGCGCAACAAACTCGTCGCCGCCGGGTCGGCCGATAATGTCACAGGAACGCAAGCTGGTGCGCAATCGCTCCGCGGCGATGGTCAGCAGCTCATCGCCTACTTCGTGACCGTAGTCGTCGTTAATCTGCTTGAATTGGTTCAGGTCGATAAACAGCAATGCACCAGTCGCACTATCTTCACTTTCCGCTAAACGGCGCGTCGCGTCTTTTTCGAATCCACGTCGGTTCAGAACGCCAGTGAGTGGATCGGTCAGGGCGAAGGACTCCATCTGCATTTCCTTGGCCCTGCTGTCAGTGATGTCCACAAGCCTGATGGCGACGTCCTCACCGACCGGCTCGCCAATCACGCGCAGCCATTTGCTGGTGCGTTCAACACCAATCTTGCTTTCCGTATCGAGCTGCTCGCCTGCTTCTGCTGCAGCGGCGAACTGCTGCAAAAACACCTCTGCATCGAGAGGGTCCATGCCGGTGCTGGCGAGCTTGAGTAACTCCTCCGCCGTACGATCAATCATCTCTTTGGGATCAATTTGCAGAAATCGTCCGGCAGCGGCGTTGGCAAAAATGCAGCGCAGCTCCTTGTCCTTTTTGCAGCCATCGGTTGCAAACCAGCGCATGCGAATGACGCCGTCTACAGAATGGTCAATCAACGTTCGCAGCAATTTCTCGCTGCTTTGAACTTCGCGCTGGGCCTTTTCTACATCGCTGACGTCGCGGAACATGAGGACACGCCCGGAGCGAGTTTCTGATTTGTTCGTTGCAATTGGCGTAATCTGAAGATGCAGAAAACGCCCGGAGCTGGTCAACATTTTTTGTGGCATACCGGTGTCTAGTGCGGCATGTACTTCGGTTGCGTCTTCGCCGAATACATTGTCCAGTGACTCCCGCAGGGCATCGCACTCCTTAATGCCGAGCAACGCTTCAGCACCATGATTGAGCCCGATTATCCGCTGTTGATCGTCTACCACGATAACCGGGTCCTGCATGTTCTGAAATACGGTTTCATAGGCCAGTGGCGTAAATTCGATAATTTGTTCACCAAATAGCAGCCACGCATAGATCGGCAGCATCACTGCGAATACGAGCGGCATGATCGACAACGTATTGGGGCCAATGCCAATGTCGTATGCCACAACCGCGATGATGGGAGCAAAGGTGGCTCCCGCCAGAAGGTACAGGCGACGTCGGTGCGCTGGCGCAACCGCTGAACTGTGCAGCACAAGGGTTAAGATACCTGTAGAAATTACTGCATAGCCGTACGGGGCGTGTACAAACAAGTACCAGGAACCCCATGCAACAGGCCGGGTCAGAAACTCCCCGGCAGCGTTTGTTATCGGCAAGGACCACATCAGTTCATGCCAGAAATTGGTCGCGGTTACGATTATGGAAAGTACCGGAACGATAAGGAGCGCAATAACCACGCTAGTAGGCGTTTTCTTGCCCGTATAGCCTCTGAAACATATCAGGAGGGTGACGGGCACCAGTGCCGTGCCGACGAAATGCGCTGTTCTGCCGATGGAAAATACGACGAACGAATTTGCCATCATCTCAACGGCGCCGCCGAACACCCACAAACTGACCACGAAGGAAGTTGCGCCGAGCTGGAGACCACCGATCTCACTACCACCGCGTAAAAGCCGCACGCCCATCAGGAGGTAACAGCCGGCGCTGAAACTTAGCAAGACAGACAATAAGAAATCGAGATTCATAACGTTGCTGGTCAGGGGCCCAGGACCCGGAATATGTACAATAGTACCGGTCACCTGCTATTGGTTCCGTGACCTTTTCCACAGCTTTGCCCGCAGGGCGAAGCCGCAGGCGGACAGTTTTTTACATGTGGTGCAGCCCAACCAGATGAGGCATCGCCATAGCCTGTGTAATTGTATGATTTTATTTAATTTTTCGGAGAAACCTGACCCAGTCGACTGGCCCGCTTGTGATGCCGCGCGCAGAATTACTATCGGGTACCCGACTTGATGTTTGTAATGGAGTGAGCACCATGTCTGACGACAGCAAAAACAAAGTTCTCGTACGGCGTCCAACGAAAATCAAGACGGACAGTCGTGGCCGATCCGTGTGGGCTGATTCAATCGAGAGTGCCAGTCTCGAGCTCGTCTCGACGCAAACGCTCAAGCAAATTCTGTCGTCCAGCGACGAGAAAAATCGCAAGGCGATAGAAGTGGCCGCGAATACGACAACAGATGGCGTGCTTGTACGCGATCCGGCCACGGGTTTGTTCGAAATTATTGACGATGCAGAATTGCAGGCGATTCTCGACGCCAATTCTGATTTACCTAAATTGAGTCGCCCGGTCGACGTTACGCTGAAACCGCTACACGACTATGTAGACGAAGAAAATTTATCGCTGGTAAGTACAATGGCACTGCGCAAAGTTCTCGCGACGGGCGATGACGACAGCTCACCGGAGCCAGAAATTGACTCCTCCGGCATGGATTCCTATAACAGTAACTGATCAGTTTTTCGCACAGTTCACTGATGCACAAACACTTCTGAACGTGCGTAACGCGTTGTCACGTGGAATTTCAGCAAGGCGTTGCAGAAAGAATTCTGCCGATGATTCCGACAGCAAAGTATTCGCTAGATACAGATCATTCTTTCTCTGCTGCGCAGCGCGCCAGTACAAAATCGCTATCGATGTAGCCAGGCGAGTCTTGATCAACGTAAACAGGATGTCGATTTCGGCCCTGGTTAATGGCACGACGGAATGATAAGCGGCAACGAACTCAGCAATCAGTGCGAGTGGATTACCGTCCAACGGACGTAAATAGGATGCTGCTATCGCAACATCAATTACCAGCGGGGCACGCAGCATGTCACCGAAATCAATGACGCTGACCACTTCGTCCGCATTCTTTGGGTTGATCAGAACGTTGTCTGGATTCAGATCGTTATGAATCACCTGCGTTCGCAATGTCGAAAAAAGCGGCAGAGCGAGTGCTTCATATTCGCCCAGGGTCTCCTCAACCAGGACGCTTAACCATTGACTCGGCAGGTATTGCAGTAGCTTGCGGACAGCTGACGCCTGCTGCATATCCCACAACAGACTATGGTTGCTGGCGGGGTGTGTGAATTCCTCAAGTGCACGACCCAAACGTGCCAGGAAGATACCCATATTGCGGCATAACGTTGCTGATGGCAGGCGATCCGCCAGCGGCATGCCAGCAACGAAACGTACGACGCGCGCGATGTGCTGACCACCAGCAAACTCTATCGTGAAATGGGTTGCGCCATCATTGGTCAGCAGAACCTCAGGTGCGTTGACGTGATCCTTATGTCGCTCGCCGAAACGTTGCAGATGCAGCAACGCCTTATTATGGAAATCCGCAACCTGTGGATCCTCGCCGGCATTCGCGATCTTCAGAACATATTGCTGACCATCTGTCGCACTCAGCTGAAAATTCTGGTCACGCTCACTCAGTAGTGGCTTTACAGCGACGTCGAGGTCGTAATGCCGGCGGATGAATTCTATCGCGTCATCATCGCTGAAATTTGGTTTCTCGGTAGCGATTACGGCTAATGGATCAGTGTCGTGCATTGCTTCAGTTTCTGCCATTGTTTTTGCTGGAAATTGCGCAGTATGAAATCGTCGCCCGCATGCCGCAAGGCCTGATGTTAACCATCCGCCCTGATTTTACCTCGCAGAATGGCCGATCTCGCCCGATCTCTATACAATCACCAGTGCTCTCAGGAATCTGAATTCGAGTAAGGACGGTCAGTCATGCCGCTTGAAATTACATTTACGTTAAGTGATCGCGACCTGGATCACTTCCAGGCAATTGTGGACAAAGCCAAAACCGCGCTTGAGAATACTCTTGACGCTGAGTCTATCGAGACCGCCGCACGAAAATTAATCACAGATGCCAAGTCGGAAGAACTACCCGGCTTTATTGGCGAGCGCGTGGCGAAGCTGGAGCTCGTGATCAATATGATCGGCGATCAGGAGTGGCAGCTTAGTGATGAAGAGCGCAAGCACGTACTGGGTGCCCTGGTCTATTTCTGTAATCCGGACGACCTGATTCCGGATCACGTCCCCGGGTTGGGCTTCCTCGATGACGCGATATACATAGAGCTGGTCATTCGTGAATTGCAGGCCGAAGTGGACTCCTATGCGGAGTTTTGCGAATTTCGCGCAGCTGAAGAGAAAAGACGCAAACAAAACGGACTCGACCCGCATATCCAGCGAGAAGAATGGCTGGCTGACAAACGTGCCACCCTGCACGCTCGCATGCGCAAGCGCCGCCCAGGAGGCGGCTGGCGCCTGCGCTGGTGATACCTGCAGCATCTTATCCGGGCCTCGAATTGACGAGGCCTGCCCCGTGGATGCAGCGTCGACGCCACTAAATACAGTCAATTCAACTGTTTAACCATCGCCAGCGCGAATTGCCCGCGGTCGACTGCGGACGCGTTTCTGACCATGTGTGCTATTAGAGAGCCAGATACGGGTGCTGGAGCGTTCAAAAAGTGACGATTGATTCCGCTACTGACTGAACATAATCGGTCAGAATTAGGAGCTAATGAATCGTCTTGCAAAAATCGTCCGTTCGGCGATGCCGGGAACCGGCATGCAGTTCTGCAAAACCGCGTATGGAGCAGACGGTATCCGTACCTTTTTGCGTGACGTCATTGCACTTGCCAATGCGTCGATCCACGGCAATCGCTATATCGTAACGGGTCTGGAACTCGACGAAAAAGGGCAAAAGCGAGCCCAAACAATCGATCGTGAGGACTTCTCCGGCGATCCTCCCTATCAGTCTATCGTCGCCGATTATATAGAACCGCCGATACGCATCACCTACAAGCCGCTCACTCTACAGGGCAAGCGAGTGGGTGTTTACGAGATTGGCGATTGCCAGGATCGGCCTTACATGATGCGCATTGATCACTCTGAGCTGCTGCGGCGCGGCGATGCGTATATTCGAATGAACGACACGCCGGTCAAGATGGGTCGCCGCCAGCTGCAGGATTTGTTTGCCAGGAAATTTCGCGAAGCGATTCCGGCGGATAATATTGAGATCGGTTTTCCCGGTGAAATAATTCACAAAGACTGGCGCATCGAAACCGCCGACCTGAGCCAGTTACCTTCGACGCTGGCCAGCGCCAAACTCAAGCAACTGATGGACATCCAGGAGAGAGTGAAGAACTCTGGTTCGACGACAATAATGGCGCGGCTGACGCATGCACGCCTCTTTGGCTCCGACAGCCCATACGAGGACCGCAATGCCGAGGAGCTGGCAGCGGAAATGTCACAGATCAAGCATAAAAATGAAAACGAAGACCAGCATTTTCTGTTTGAGTCAAATGTGAAAAATTTGCAGCTGGTTATTCTGAACCAGGGTGAAGATCCTATCGAAGATGCTGCGCTAACACTGCTTATGCCTGGTCATGAATCGTTCCACGTGGCCAGCCAGTTACCAAAGCGACCGCGAGATGAGGGCTATGTCGATCGCAGCGCAGCCGAGAGAAGCACTTATCCCTCAGTAAACATCAAGGATGATGCCGTGCATGTATCAAACAATCTGGGAGAAATTCCAACCGGTGCGATGGTGCAGGTGTTCGATACGCCGTTACGGATTTGTGTTGGATCGGATTTGAAGGGCAGGAAACTGGGGATACGATATTCGTTGTTTGGCAGCAATTTGCAACGACCCGCAAGAGGGAAACTGCGTCTTTTGTTTTAGATTGATCGCCCGTGCCGATAGAAGGATAATCACGAGAATCCAGAACGTGTACCTATCGTACGGCGGGCTCCTACATTTTCTGTAGGAGCCCGCCCAGCGGGCGATCATTCTAAAACGCAACCAACGCTATGGAATTTGGCTGGACACCGCCGACCCATGAATTATCTCGTGCAACCGGGGTCTCGCGACACGCATTTCTTCCACCGACAACGCATCCAGCTCATGTGGAAACACCAGCCATTCTGTCGTTTCCCGCAGATAGTAGTCGGGCACTATATCGGTCTCATTGCGGGTCGGCTTGTACCAGGGCACTGCACTGCGCACTTCTGTGGGGTTATTGCCGCGAGCGCGTTTTGCCAGCTCATCAATCACTGCCTTGATGGTATTCCCGGTATCAAATACGTCATCGACGATCAGCACCTGATCATCGTGACAGATTTTATTGACGATGTAATTGAGGCCGTGAACTGCAACCTCGCCCCGTTCATCGACACCGGTATAGGAAGACGTGCGGATCGCGATATGATCTGCATTGACACCGCAATAGGCCATGACCTCCTGCAACGCCATACCGACCGGCGTGCCGCCGCGCCAGATAGCAATGATCAGCGTCGGCTCAAAGCCACTTTCGAGAACCTTTATACCCAGTTCAAAAGAATCCTCCAGAAGATCCTGTGCAGAGAGTACGGTCTTGTCCATCGGTTGGCCTTTTGTCGTTATAATGAAATTCCCGGCCTGAATACTACACGGTAGCGAGAGACTGCCGAAAGAAGAACAACGAAATGCATAAAGCTTTCATCGCTGCCAACGATCTGCTGCTCGACTCGTTTCAACTGGCCGTCAATATCCAGAAAGATGGCTTCAAGCCAGACTTCCTGGTCGGCCTTTGGCGTGGTGGTAGTGGCGTAGGCATTGCAGTACAGGAAGGGCTTGAATATTTGGGCGTCAAAACTGACCACATCGCGATACGCACTTCATACACTGGCCAGCGCGCGTATTCCGATATGGTGGACAAGTCGGACTCGATTCGTGCCCATGGGCTGCGCTATCTGCACGAAAGGGTATGTGCACATCATTCACTGCTTATCGTTGACGACGTGTACAGCACTGGCTCCAGTGTCAACGCTGTTATCAAGCAACTGGCGAAAAAATCACGGCGAAATCTGCCGCATGAGATTCGCATCGCCAGCGTCTGGTTCAGGCCTACGAAGAAAACGATTCGCCCGCCCGACTATTTTGTTCACGAAACAGCTGATTGGCTGATTTTGCCGTATGAACTGTCCGGCCTGTCAATCGAAGAGATGCGGAAAAACAAGGCTGAGATTCACCCGCTCATCGATCGACTGGAAGCGCTGCTAGCCCGCAAGAAAGATACCGCTGCCTGACCGGTCAGGTCCGCTGCCCCATGACATAGGTCGCGGAAATATTGCGATCATCGCCGAGCATGATCAGGGCGAACAATTTTTCCGCAATATCTTCTGCCCTCGCCAGGCGCCGCTTGGTCATGGCTGCCCCGGCGTAATTCAGGACGACGAAATCCGCTTCCTTGCCCATCGTAAAGTTGCCAATTTTATCATCCAGGTACAGCGCCTCGGCTGCGCCCAGCGTCGCCAGGTATAACGCTCTGAAACCAGGCAATGACTGTGACTGCAAGTGCAATACTTTGTAGGCTTCGCTCATTGTTTGCAGCATCCCCAGGCTGGTACCGCCACCAACATCAGTAGCAAGACCGACGCGAATACCACTGTCCCTGGCCGAGCGCAGATTAAAAAGGCCGCTGCCCAGAAAAAGGTTGGACGTCGGGCAAAACGCCATCGCACTGCCGTTGCCGGCCATGCACTTGCGATCCTGATCGTCGAGATGCAGACAGTGTGCAAATACGGCACGCTCGCGAACGAGACCGAAGTGCTCGTAGACATCCAGGTAACTGCGGCTCCACGGAAACCGCTCTGCGACCAGTTCAATTTCTTCGTGGTTTTCGGCAAGATGCGTATGAATATGAACGTCGGGAAATTCTGCTGCCAGCTTACCGACCGCTTTCAGTTGCGCCTCGCTTGAGGTCACTGCAAACCTCGGGGTAAGCGCATAGCCCAGGCGTCCCTTGCCGTGCCATTTCTCAAGCAGGCGTCGACTTACCGTGTAGGTTGACTCCGCACCATCCCGGACTGATTCCGGGCAATTCTGATCCATCAATACCTTGCCCGATAGCAGGCGCATATTGCGTTTGCCGGCGGCAGTGAAAATTGCCTCTACAGATACTTCGTGGACAGTCGGGAACACCAGTGCGCTCGTCGTGCCATTACGCAATAACTCGTCCACAAAAAATTCTGCGACCTCGTGCGCGAATTGCGCGTCGCCAAATTGTGCTTCGACTGGAAAAGCGTAGCGATTCAGCCAGTCGAGCAACTGCTCGCCATAGGAGGCGATGATATCAACCTGGGAAAAATGCACGTGGCAGTCAACGAAACCCGGAACGATGAGATTGCCGCGGTGATCATGCAACTCAAAATCGTCAGCCAGGCCGGGCAATAAGCTCTCTGCGTCGCCAAGCCCCGCCACATGGCCATCCTCGATGATCAGCAGGCCATCGGAGAAATACTCAACTTGCCTCGCGTCTGCATGCTCGCCGGGATCACCGAGGCAGTGCAAAATAGCCGCCCGAAATGCTCGTCTGTCCGACATATTCCTCAGGACACCTCCAGCAATATGGACTCACTCAGCACAACCTGTTCACAGTTGTTTTCGCCGGGCACACGATCGATGATGAGAAATGCCTGGCCGCTTTCTGTCGCGATAAGCGGCATGTGCCAAACGCCTTTGTGATAATTAATGCCCTGCGAACCATTGGTCACGAACGCGCGCAAGTCACCAATTTCCACCGATTCTCCGGCAGGGGCAACCACCACCACAAAAGAGAACGGCGCCAATGGAATAAAAGCCTGGCTGCCAAGCGGGTGGCGCTCAACCATGTCGAATCGATGCGGTAATGTCGATGGAGTTTTGCTGCGCGCGATGCTGATTGCCACCCGGCCGCCGTCGGACTGATCGATATCAACTCTCGCCAGATCATCGAAGCGTTCGAAGCGGGCATCATTCATCGCCTGTACGGCAGCAGGTGCGGCGTGAATAACATCGCCGTAAGGTGCGAATCGCTCGGTCGTGATCGGTAATGGTTGCAACGTTATGCCACTCATGACACCTGTTCTCCGGCAGCCAGCTTGCCGTGCAGACGCAGGCGACTGATGCCACCATCCGGAAATATGTTCATTCGTACGTGTGACACAATACCGACATCCTGCAATGTTTCCGCGAACAGGTGTTGCCGATCCATTTCCAGCTTGCTTTCGGGCAACAGCACGGCCCAGTCGCTACTACCGCTCGTTACATCATCTTCTGACCCCAGCATCGCAGCACGCAGCTCGACACGATCCGGATAGTTGCCTTTGAAATGCATAGTGTCGATTTCGATTTCTTCGATGGTGCCGGGGTGACCCAATGCCACTACGACCCAGTCATTGCCAGGTCTTCTGCGTCGCGCAGTTTCCCAGCCATCACCCATGTTTACACCACGCCCGGCAAGATTGAGATTGTGCATGCTGCCAAAATGTTCATCATTGCAGTAGATCGCCCTGCCACCATTCTCGATGGCAAAAAGGTCCAGCGGCCTGTCCGCGTCTGTACTGCTCCAATCCGGCGTTACTGCACCGTAAATTCTGAGACGAGCAACACCTCCATCCGGATATATGTGCAACTTTATGTGGCTGACTGCGGCACCATCATCAACTGCAACAAAATGATGCGAATCGCCCGTCAGTTGCATCTGTGGCAGCAATTCCTGCCAGCCAGCATCATCGCCCGGAATGTCTGTATCACTGACACAAGCCTCAATCGAGGCCGCCGGCGGAAAATTGCCAGTGAAGTGGCTGGTATCGATGTCGAAACCATGCACGATGCCCGGAATGCCGAGACGCACAATGCAGTAATCATGACCCGCAGTGCGTTTTCGGCGACTCTCCCAGCCGTCCATCCACTTGCCGTGTTCGTCGTATTTGTCTGCGACGAATACCGCATCGGGCGCATCGATCAGTCGTTCCTTGACGGCGAAGAAATCGTCCGTTGCGTACACAACCCGCGTGCCCAGCCGCGACTGTTCCAGTCGAATCCACTCGTGAAACGGGTTGTCCGTTTTAGCTGTCATGTGTCTCCATTGCTTGCAGGCGAAGCCTCGCTATCTTGTGTATTTCGCTGATTGCCCGGGCGAACTCCGTGTCTGCGTCATTCTCCAGCCGCACAGTAAAGCCTGCCAGTATTTCCTGCCGGTTACTGTTGCGTACTGCCATCACAAACGGGAAACCGAATTTTGCCTTGTAGCGCTCATTCAGGGATTGAAAGCGCTGAAATTCCTCCGCTGAACACTGATCGATGCCGGCGCCAGCCTGCTCCTCGGTCGATGCGCCCGTGAGTTCACCGGTGATCGCTGCCCGACCAGCGAGATCCGGATGCGCCTGTATCAATGCCAGTTTTTGCGGATGCGATGTAGCGTCGACAATGTCCGCCAACACGCTGGCCAATGCATTCGTATCAGACGCATTACCGGCATGCGCAAAACCCTGCTCAGCAACCCACGCAGAGTGTTCATAGATTCCACCGTACTGGCGAACGAACTCGTCACGCTCCAGGCGCATGATGTTCCCGCCAGTGATTAGCTATGTCGATGCGTCGCGCGATCCACACGTCTTCTTTCATGTCAATGTAATCAAGAAACCTTGCCAGGGCCGCAGTTCGTCCGGGCCGTCCGGCTAACCGGCAGTGCAAACCGACCGACATCATCTTCGGCGTTTGCTCGCCTTCGGCGTACAGCACATCAAACGTGTCTTTCAGGTAATCGTAAAATTGCTGGCCGGAATTAAAACCCTGTGGCGTCGCAAAACGCATGTCATTGGCGTCCAGCGTGTAGGGCACCATGAGCTGTGGCGTGGCGAATGACTGATCCCAGTAGGGCAAATCGTCGCAGTAGGTGTCCGCGTTGTAAACGAATCCGCCCTCCTCGGCGACCAACCGATGCGTGTTGGGGCCACAACGTCCAAGATACCAGCCCAGCGGCCGTTCTCCGGTTACCGCCCGATGAATCTCGATAGCCTGTTGCAGATGTTCCCGCTCGATCGCCTCGTCAATGGACTGGTAATCGATCCAGCGGTAACCGTGACTTGCGATCTCCCATTCTGCCTCCCACATCGCGTCAACAACCGCAGGATTGCGCTGCAGCGCCATCGCCACACCGAAAACAGTCAAAGGCATTTTTTTCGTGCTGAAAAGGCGATGTAAACGCCAGAAACCGGCGCGAGCGCCGTAGTCGTACAACGACTCCATATTCATGTTCCGTTGCCCAACATAGGAAGCTGCACCAACGATTTCCGAAAGAAAGGCCTCGGAGGCAGCATCACCATGCAAGACGCAATTTTCGGCACCTTCTTCATAATTAATGACGAATTGCACAGCAATACGAGCTCCGCCCGGCCAATTAACCTGCGGCGGGTTTGCCCCATAACCGACCAGGTCTCTCGGGTAGTTCTGCTCATTCATCATTTTTGCTCATCCGTTCGGCCCCGGTACCACGCGTCGATCAGCCCTCTTTCTGCATCCGTCATTGCGGTCAGGTTACCGATCGGCATCGCCCTCAGAAGCACGGTTTGCTGATGTATGCGTGCGGCCTCGGCGATAATCTGCACATCGGTGTCGAGCACCACGCCGGCAGGCGCTGCCGGAAATGCAATATGCGTCGGATTGTCAGAGTGACAGGTTGTACAGCGACTCTGAACCACCGGCCTGATCATGTCGAGCGTTACCGGGCCTGTTGCTGCATTGGCAGTATATGACCGAGGCACGATTGCTGCGGCCACCGCCATCAATATCAACAATGCCAGAATTACCGGCATGATCGATGCGCTGCCTTTGTGGCGCGCGACAAAATAAACCCGCACCAGGGCACCAGCCAGGGATATTGCGATCAGGATCAGCCAGTTGTATTCATGGCTGTAAGTCATGGCGTAATGGTTGCTGGTCATGACGAACAGCACCGGCAAAGTGAAATAAGTGTTGTGTACCGAGCGCTGTTTGGCACGAATACCGTCAGCCGGGTCAGGTGACTCGCCACGTTTGGCCGCATCAACCATGCGTCGCTGACCCGGAATAATGACGAAAAATACATTCGCCACCATGATCGTGCCAAGCACGGCACCGAAATGGATATAGGCACCACGACCGCTGTAAATCTGGCACAGTCCCCATGCGAGCAAGGCGGTCAAAAGGAACAGCAGCGCACCCAGTGTTTTTTCGTTGCGACCGAGCGCTGATTTGCACAGCAAGTCATATACAAACCAGCCGCCAGCCAGCAGCAGTACCGCGATGCCAACGGCGACGCCCGGAGTCAGTTGAGCAACCGACTGATCGATCAGGTAAACCTCGGCACCGTACCAGTACACGAGTGCCAGCAGGAACATGCCGGATATCCAGGTCGTGTACGCCTCCCACTTGAACCAATGCAAAGTCGAGGGTAATAGCGGTGGTGCAACACGGTATTTCTGTGCATGATAAAAACCGCCGCCGTGCACCGACCAGATTTCGCCGCCGACGCCTTTTTCAATATCGGCATCATCCTGCGGCGCCTCAAGATGGTTGTCGAGCCAGACGAAATAGAATGACGAACCGATCCAGGCGATGCCGGTAATAAAATGCAGCCATCGCCCCAGAAGGTTCAGCCAGTCAACCAGATATGCTTCCATAATCAGGCTTCGTCGTTAGCTGTTAAATGGCGTGAACATTTTGCGCCACATTATGCTTCCGTCCCCGTCCTTCCAGCGCATCCTTTGTCTGCAACAATTGTGCAGCAACTGCCAGCGCAATTTCGACCGGTTGCTTGCCTTGTATGCCAGGCACGCCGATCGGGCAGGTGAGCTGCTGCAACCGGTCCGCCGACAGCCCGAGTTTTTGCAACCGTCGCTCGAAGCGCCTGCGCTTGGAGAGCGAACCGATTAGCCCGCAATAAGCAATGTCATCGCGCTGCAATATCTGTGCGCAGAGTTCCTGATCCAGCGGGTGCGAATGCGTCATGACCAGGTAATATGCGCCAGGCGGCATCGCTGCGACCTCACGGGCCGGTACAGCGGTTTCAATGACGGTCACGTTGCCCGGCAGATTGCGTGGAAATACTTTGCTGCGATTATCTATCCAGCGTATCGAGCAGTCGAGGCGGGACAACACATCGACCGTCGCGCCGCCAACATGCCCGGCGCCAAATATTGCTATGTGAAAGTCGCTTTGCCGAATCGGCTCAAGCAGGAAGTTTTCGTCTTGCTGAGCCGGACCGCCAGCCGCCAGCAAGTGTCTTGCGGCGGTCAGCGCTTCTGACGGGCATGTGCTGTGCTGGTCGAAGCAAAGACAATCGCTTGCCGAAATGAGAAATTTTCCTGCCCCCTCATTGAGACCGGTCGCGACAATGACTGGCTGTTTCTGCTCATGCCTGTTGCGTAATTCGTTCAGCCATCCCGACGACATTCCGGGCAGATACTCATACATGACGTCAACCACGCCGCCACAACATTGGCCACAATTCGTGGCCAGCGGATAGCGTCGGATGATGCGTGTCTCATGCGGCGTGCCAGCGGCCCGGATTTGCTCGAATGCCGTCCTCGTGCATTGATACTCCAGTTGTCCGCCACCGATCGTACCGATCGCTTCGAACTTCGTTACCATCATTTTCGCACCGATTTCGCGTGGTGCTGAGCCACGCACACCGGCAATTGTGAGCAGCACGCAATCTTCGTCGCGATCCGTAATATCACTCAGCGTGTCGATCCAGTGCTTCATTGGCTGGCTTGTTGCTCCATCACTGCTTTCAATATTGCTTCCGGTGTCGCAGGTGCCTGCAATGCTGGAATTCTGCGCTGCTTACCCACGCTGGAAACTGCGTCAAGAATGGCGTGGAATACAGACAATGCCAGCATCAACGGCGGCTCGCCGACAGCTTTGGAACGATAGATCGTCCTGGCACGATTGGCATTCGACTCGAGCATGCGGACACGAAAATCTATCGGCCTGTCCGAACAGGCCGGAATCTTGTAGGTCGAGGGCGCATGCGTTTGCAACGCGCCAGCTTCGCTCCAGGACAGCTCCTCCGAGGTCAGCCAGCCAGCACCCTGAACAAACCCTCCCTCGATTTGCCCCATATCTATCGCAGGATTCAGCGAATTGCCACAATCGTGCAGGATATCGACGCGCAGCAGTCGATTCTCGCCAGTCAAAGTATCGATGATCACTTCCGAGACCGCCGCACCGTAAACGAAATAGAAAAATGGCCGGCCACTGAAGGTTGTACGGTCGTAACTGATTTTCGGTGTGCGATAAAAGCCGGTTGCGGACAGGGAGACCCGTGCCAGCCAGGCAAGGTGCACCAATTCCGCAAATGCGAGGCGCTGTTCACCGCTCTCACCGCCTATATGTACCTCGTTATTCCTGAATTGCACATCACTTTTGGCCACGGAAAAATGCTTCGCCGCAAAACGGATGAGGCGTTTCCTGATTTTTCGCGCTGCTGCCTGAGCTGCCTTGCCGTTCAGGTCCGACCCGGCCGACGCAGCAGTCGCTGAGGCGTTGGGCACCTTACTCGTATCCGACGCCGTGATCTTTATTTTGCCTATATCGATCTGCAGCTCACTCGCGACGACCTGTGCTACCTTGGTAAACAGGCCCTGCCCCATTTCGGTACCACCGTGATTCAGGTGCACAGTACCGTCGGTATAGACATGTACCAGTGCGCCAGCCTGATTAAGGTGTGTTGCCATGAATGAAATTCCGAACTTGACCGGTGTCAGCGCTATGCCACGCTTCAAAACAGCGCTGTCCCGATTAAACGCCCTGATCTCTGCTACGCGCTGCCGGTAGTCTGATGAATCGACGAGGTCGTCGACGATTTCAGCAATGACATTGTCTTTGATTTTCTGCTGGTAGTGCGTGATATTGCGCTCGGTTTTTCCGTAGAAATTACACTTGCGAACGTCCAGCACATCTTTGTTCAGGAAGCGCGCAATGTCATCGATGACGTATTCAATCGCGAACATACCCTGTGGCCCACCAAAGCCGCGAAACGCCGTGTTAGATACCGTATTCGTCTTGCAGCGATGCGAAATTATTCTGACGTTTTCCAGAAAATAAGCGTTGTCGCAATGGAACATCGTGCGATCATTGATAGCACCCGAAAGATCCGCCGACATCCCGCAGCGCGAGGCGAACATGAAATCGACGCCGCTGATTCGACCGTTGCTATCGAAGCCCACTTCATAGTCAATGACAAAATCATGCCGTTTGCCGGTCATGATCATGTCAACATCGCGATCAAGGCGCAACTTGCAGGCGTGCCCGGTCTTATTCGCCATCAAACCCGCAATGCATGCGATGAGTGCCGGCTGACTCTCCTTGCCACCAAATGCGCCACCCATGCGCCGGCACTCGACGATGACATCTTTTGCCTGCTTGCCAATGGCAGCTGCAACCCGATGCTGCACTTCCCCGGGGTGCTGCGTGGAACTGTAAACGACCAGATCACCATCCTCCGCGGGCTCCGCCATGGCGATCTGACCTTCGAGATAAAACTGATCCTGCCCGCCGAGACTCACGTTGCCTTTGAGACAATGCTCTGCCGCATCAATCGCCTGGCGGTAATCACCGCGCTCAAGTTTCTCGCTCGGTAAGACGAAGGAATTCTTTTCGATAGCCTTGCGTGGTTCGAATATGGCTTCCAGATCGTCGTAGTCGATGCTTGCCAAAAGAGCAGCCTTGCGCGCTTCATCTACCGTTTCTGCAGCGACTGCGAATACGGCCTGGCCAACATATTCGACCAGCCCGGGCGCGAGAATCGGGTCATCGTCCAATACCGGGCCGCAATTGTTTGCCCCAGGAATGTCATCTGCGGTCATAACAGCAACCACGCCTGGTGCTGCGAGGACCGCTTCGAGATCAAGGCTTATGATCTTCGCATGTGGCCGGCTACTCAAGCCGACCGCGACATGCAGCAAACCCTGTGGCTCGACAATGTCGTCGGTGAAGATTGCGCCACCAGTCACATGCAATTCACTGCTGTCGTGGGGAATCGACGTTCCGATCGCACCAACGATAGCGTTTTCCTGTTGCTTGGTCGGGTCAGCGCCCATACGCGTATACCCGTGTTTTCTTGTCGGCGGCGGTCTCGAAATAGAAACGCTTTAGCAAATTGGCGCAGATACTTTTCCGGTACTGCGCGCTGGAGCGCATATCAGAGATCGGCGTGAAATCATTGTCGAGCGCCGCAATTGCCTCTGCTATCACTGCTTCGGACCACTCCTTGCCAAGCAACGACTGCTCGCAATTGTCCGCGCGCTTTGGTATTGCGGCCATTCCGCCGTACGCGATCTTGATGTCGCCGACGTGGTCACCGTTCCTGATGAGGCGGTATGCACCGCAAACAGCGGAAATATCCTGATCAAAACGTTTGGACACTTTGTATGACTCGACATACTCGCGGTCCGCCGGCAAGGGCAGTAAAATTTGCTCGATGAACTCGCCAGGGCGCAAAACTGTGCGTTGATAGTCAATATAGAAATTGTTGAGCGGCACCGGTCGAACGCTCGAGCCCTTGCGCAATACCAGGCTCGCATCCAGCACCAGCAGCACGGGCATCGAATCACCAATGGGCGAACCGTTGGCAATATTACCACCTAGTGTTGCGGCGTTACGTATTGGGGGTGACGCGAAACGCAGGAATAATTCTTCGAGTGTGGGATATTGGGCAACGATCACCTGCATCGCGTCCGTCAGCGAAACGGCGGCGCCTATTTCGATGTGTGTAGCAGAAACAGATACCGTTTGCAGCTCCGCAACGCGGCCCGTGTATATGACCTCTCGCAATTCACGATGCTGCTTCGTGACCCATAGTCCGACATCAGTACCACCCGCGAGAATCGTTGCCTCCGGATATTGTTCTGCCAGTTGCGCAAGTTCATCAATCTTTTGCGGCGCAAAGAATTTTTTGTTGTTTCGCCTGATCGCCAGTGGCTTGCCCGATTGCAAAGATCGCAATACTTCGATGCGCTGCGCCTCATCATCGTTGACATCGTCATCGGCTCGATACGGCTGGCGCGTCCAGTCATGCTGCTCGTCATCCGCCAGCTCTGCATACATTTTTTCCGCAGCAGTAATGATGGGGCTGTAGCCAGTGCAGCGACACAGATTACCGGCAAGTGCATCATCAATTTCCCGGCGTGTCGGCGATGAGTTGCTTTTGTACAGCGCGAACAGGGACATGACGAATCCCGGCGTGCAGAAACCGCATTGGGATGCATGACAATCCACCAGCGTTTTCTGTAGCGGGTGCAGCGCTGCGCCGTCGCCGCAAAGACTCTCAACCGTGATCAGTTCTTTTCCATCCAGCGTCGGCAGGAACTGAATGCAGGAATTGATCGCTCGCGCCCGCAAACGTTTGCCGCCAGGGTCAATCTCTGCAACAACGACGGTACACGCACCACAATCGCCTTCAGCACAGCCTTCCTTGGTGCCCGTCTTTTTCCGGTCTTCGCGGAGATACTGCAACACTGTCCGGGTCGGATCGACATCGGCAATGCGGACCACAGCACCATCGTGTACAAATTGAATCGTCTGCCGTGATTCCTGGTCCGGCGTACCGCTGGTGCTCATGTTAGCTGCCGCGGTAGGTCGAATAGCTCCACGGCGACACCAGCAACGGCACGTGGTAGTTGCCATCGCTGGCAAGTGATACACGAATTACGACGTCATCCAGAAATGGTGGCTGCGTGAGCACAAGACCGGAGTCTTTGAAATAATCACCGATGGAAAATTCGAGTTCATACTGGCCGGCAATAAACGTTTCATCATCCAGCAATGGTTCGTCGGTACGACCATCATCATTGGTTACACCGGATGCTACGAGGTGACGACCATTCTCCATCGAGAACAAGCGAATTTTTATGCCAGCGCCGGGTCTGCCGTGGGCCGTGTCCAGTACGTGTGTGGTTAATCGCGCCATACACCAATGATATCAGCAAATTAGCTTGATATTAGCCCGGACACTTCATGAATCGCCGCGATGATTGGGTAAACAAAGATCAAGCAAGGGCGCGGAGCGCACTCATGAAGTGTCCTGGCCAGGTACGGCAATTGTCGTCTCTATCGCTGAGCATCCCCGATCAACGAATCACGGCGTTTCTCTAGCGACGAGAGTCTGCGCTTGTCCAGCACATCACCAAGCTCTTCACTGAGGCGCTCGTCAGTCAGCGCGGACAGTGCGCTAAGCCACGGTTTGCCAATATCCAGTTGCACGTCCTGCAAGTAACTCGGCCGACCACGTTGCTTGTCAAAAGTATTGGCGCTGCCTGCCAGCATTAGCTGCCAGTTGTTGGTGCTGTAAACCATATTGGTCGGCTCACGTCCCGGGTTGTAGACGAGTGCGTCAAAGATATACATCGCGTTCCACTGTTTTTGCAGCGAGCACCAGGCTGATGAGCCACGCCCGCTCGCGGCACGTTCTGCCTCGGTACTAGTTTTCGCCGGCAAAAACTGCAGTACACCTTTTTTGCCGTCAACTTCCCGAACAACCGTAACGGGTACCATTTCAAGTTGTAGCAGCAGGTCCAGCCGGTATGCGGCGAGTTCCGGCACAAAACCTTTGCCGCGCGGATCTCTGATAAACACGCCTGATATCACTGTGTCATCGCGTTGCACTGCAACGATGGTTCGGCCGAGGCTGTCTGCAGCTGATGACAGGATCTCACCGTTGGCCAAAATCTGCGCAATGTCGAGCGCACTCACGGAATCGTCCCGGTTGCCCACCCGGCGCGGATGAAGCACAGGCGATCGCGGTTGCGCACTCAACGCATTAACCACGGCAACGTTTTCGCCCTCGATAATCAGCGCATTACCGACACCACGGTAGGCTGAGACCAGCATACCGGTGTCGATCTCGATGACCCGTCCGCCATGGCGCTCGAGAACGTGCCGGGTAACGGTCGGTGTGTGCCCGATTACAACCCGGTTTGCACCAATCGCACGCAACGCGGCATTGATCAGGTCGCCCTCAACCAGGGTGCTGCAACCGACAGTGCCGCGATACCATAACGGGCTGTCACCACCATGAACGCTACCACTGTTGAGCTCGATAACCGTGCTCAGTGCGGCCTGAATATCTGGCGATAATGTAGTGTCCGCCGAAATCTTCGTCGCCGCATCGGCATGCTCGTAGAAATTGGTTGCAGGGTCGAGCAAACCGGCCTCATGCAGTACGTCTAGTTGCCGAACGTAGTCCGTTACCTGCAGCTTGAGCGCTTTGTTCAACTCCTCAAGGCCCAGCTCGGCGACCAGTGGCGACAAACCGCCATGGACATAGGCTGTTTGGTTAATAACCACCATTAGCGGTTTTTGCATTAACCACTGTCCATACTTCCCGTCGCCGCTAAACGCCGCGCGATGACCGAAAAACCCCGGCGGGCGCTCCTTATCAAATTCCCGCCGCAACGGTGTCTCGTCTAACTCTGTGGCCGCATTGGCCTGGCGATTCGCAATGAAAATTTGCAGCCAGCGTTCACGCTCTGCTGGCGACTCGTCTGCCGCAAATGCAGCGTATTCCGCACGCGCGACGTAACGCAGATCACCGACAAGGTTCATGACTTCGTGATTGCCGAGCGTAAGGTGCACCATGCCGCCGCTCTTGGGTGCCTGCGACTCCAGCTGCATGACAAGGTCCATCACCTTGCGGGATTCCGCACCACGATCCAGCAAGTCACCGGTGATGACCAGGTGCGTTGCACCGCCAGACCAGTTCGTTTCTGCATCGATAACAGCGGCGTTTTGCAACGTACTGACCATCGCATCATATGCCCCATGCGGATCGCTCATGGCGACAACGCGTGCGACATCGGTCCATACATTTTGTGCCGCACCGGCGGCTAATGGCGCAATCAGGATAGCGAGCAGCCAAATGCGGATTCGTCTCCGCAGGACACCCCGCAAACGCGAGTTGGCAACACACATTATTCTCATTTAGCCTCCGCGGCCTGGTTTATCAGCCATAACCAGTGTAGTTGAGCGGCAAAAAAAAATCGCATGATAATAAAATCGGTTACAGTACCGTTGCCATGGCTCCAGCAAAGGGTTTGTCTTGAGATTTCCGCATCTGCCTAATTTGACCCGGATTGTGCTCACGATGTTCCTGGGATTATCAACTTTCGTCGCCGCGCAGAGCGCAGACACAAGTGCCGGTCGCCTGTTTTCCAGCGACACAGTGCTCGACATTCGTATCGAGGCACCACTGTCACAACTAATGCGGGAGCGCCCCGAAGAAGACTACCTCGACGGCAAGCTCAGCTACACAGACGCTGCCGGTGTGGAGCACCTGCTGGACCTGAAGCTACAAACCCGCGGCAAATACCGACAGCAGAAAAAAACCTGCTCGTTCGCACCGATCAGGCTGAACTTGCGAAAAAAACAGGTTGCCGGAACGGTGTTTGCCGGGCAGGACAAGTTGAAGCTCATTACCCACTGCAAATCCGGCAGTGAACGTTATGAGCAACTGGTGTTAAAGGAATACCTGGCTTATCGAAGCTTGCAGATATTGACCGATATGAGTTTCGCCGCTCGTTTGTTGCGAGTAACCTACGTCGATAGTGACAACAAAGGCAAAACGATAACTCAATTTGGTTTCGTCATTGAAGACGAAGAAAACCTCGCTGATCGCATTCGCATGACCCAGGCGAAAATCCCCAAAATCGGCTATGAGAACCTCGATCGGCAGCGGGCAACCCTGGTGGACGTATTCCAGTACATGATTGGCAATACAGATTATTCGATGATCAGGGGAGCGCTGGACGATGACTGCTGCCATAACATCAAGTTGTTTATCAATAACAATGGGCTATACACACCGATTCCTTATGACTTCGATTTCGCCGGAATGGTAAATGCGCCGTACGCCAAACCAAACCCGAAACTCAAGATCAGCAGCATACGGGTTCACTATTACCGCGGCCGCTGCAATAGCAACGATTTGCTGGATGACACGGCTGCTTACATTCGCGGGCACGAGGCTGAGATTCGCGCCCTGGCAGACGACCTGAACGGTCTGGAAGCAAACCACCGACAAGACGTTAACCGCTACCTGAGTGTTTTTTTCAAGCGAGTGTCAACGTCAAAAAACGTCGCGCGATATCTTGCTAAAAAATGCTCTTAGGTAAGGGGCTGACCCGGTCTTGCTGTAACCACTCCGAGATTATTTGTGCCGTGCGCGGATGCGCCAGGTAGCCGATGGAGCTGTGCGGATTCGACTTGCCGTAGCGAATGGCGAGATTGTAAATGCGATAATCCCGTATGAAACTCACCTGTTTCTGTTTGAGCATGTTTTTGAAATCGTCGGCCAGCGTATTGTCATGGCTGACGAAATCATCCTCGGCTGAAATGTTGTGCCACGATACGACGACTGACGGATATCGCTCTGCGCCTTTTTTCCCGGCCCCCAGCAGCCGCCTGCGAATCATCGAATCACCAAGCGGTGCGCCTAGCGTCAGCCAGACATCAATTTTCTTATCCCGGTATTTATCGGCATACTTTGCATCATGCGAAAGTTGCCACAGTACATCATAGGTAATGATGCAGCCTGTGCCATGCGTCATTAGCAAGATCTGACTGCCACTGTCCAGGGCATCGCATATGCTGGACCTTACGCGCTCACGTAATTTTTCGGCAAAGTCGCTCTTTGCGTTCCAGTATTCTCCCAGATCGACGCCGACTTTTCGTATGAGTATCGTCGACAAACCCAGACTACCCAATACGGGAGCCACAACATCGGCAACAAACTCACTAATAGCAGTCTTCCCCGGAAGCCGGTCATAGCGAGTGACGCTGAAATTCTTTTTCTTATCAAGCGCGCGAAACTTGATTAGCGCATTGCGCCTGTCGCCGATATCCAGCGTCTCGTCATAATGAAGACCCTCGCTGATGAGAAATTCATTGGTCAGATCACCGTAATAGCTAAGCCGTTTATCAAGGGTGTTGAACTGCTCGAGCATTTCCGGGCAGTCACGTTCGATGCCAGTAGTCAGCGCCGAAATGCTGAGATCCTGAAAATCCTCAGCATTAGGCTTGAAATCCCGCCCATGTACGAACAACAACATGCGGTCTGGATTACCACTACTTTCCATACTGTTACTCTGTTTGTATTTTCCCGGACGGTGACAATCGGTAGACAGCAAGTCTCGCCTTGCCATCGCCCCCCTCATCTGCAATCAACAATCGTCCATCCGCGGTGAGTTCCACGCCCTCGGCTTGCCGATGCCGCCTTTTCTTTGGCAGGATTATAGCGTCTATCAGCTCACCATCGCGGGAAAGCTGCATAATGGCGCGCTGCCTCGCTGCAACCATGGTGCGTCGACCCGAATTCGGCGCAATTGCAATGCCGGATGGATTCACGTGCTTGCTGTCGATTTCGTCCGCTATGGCTGCCACCGGCACATCAATGTCACGAACTGCGCTGATGCCGCTTTCTGTGATCGAGTATTCGAATATTTTTAATTTGTCATGCTTTGATCTTGTCTCTTTGCATACGAGTACCAGCAAACCGTTGACCCGGTCCTGGCCGAGGCCTTCAAGCTCGCAGTATTCGCCGAGGCCGGTATCAAATTGCTGATAACGCACGTGATCTCCGTCCGCTCCCTCGGGCGCGCTGAAAAGACGGCCGTGACTGGTCATTAACCACACTCTGTCATCCAGTACCGCAATTCCCTCAAAATCCCCCCGTATGACCGGATCACCAAACGCGAATGCCTTGACCAGTCGCCCGTTCTCGAAGTCGATCTCGTAGACAATCGCTTTTTCGTCAGTAATCGCTAGCAGCCGGTTGTCATCGGTCAATGCGAGTCCGGACACTTCACGCAGTTTCCGCGGCAAATTCCATTGCTGGAAAGATTCATTCGCCAGTGGCTGGCTTGCTGAGGTCTCCACCACATTCGGCTCGCAGGCGGCCAACAAAACGGCCAGGAGTGCGGCATTTCCTGCAAGAGCGAAATCCGCGTTCCTTACCCGATCGACAATGCGGCGAATACACTGTTGAAAAACCCTGTTGTTCGACAGCTTTTGCAACAGCCTGCTAATAGTCATCCTCGGTTCGGTCGCGCCTGGTTAACATTGAGAAAAACGGACCAGACAGTACTTTTCCATACTGCAACTTCCAGATGATCAGGGTGGAGTAAACGAATGCCATGGAAATGACCATAGTGATGCCAAGCGCGCCGATGCCGGAGCCAAGACCAATGCTAATAGCAACGAAAATATACATTGCATGGGATGGCTGATCCAGCGTAAATCGAAAGCGGACCGCGGCAACGACTCCTGCCAGGGCGAACGCCAGCGGCAGGCTGTTAAGGACAATCGTGGCGATGCCGGTAACAACGATAGGCATTACGATGATGGTTTGTACGAAAGACTGCTCAACGTCCTTGGTACGGCTGGTTATGAAGTAAACCCACGATACCGGGATGATCAGAATCGCAGCACCCAGACTCGCAAACAGAAGTCGCAAAGGACCATTTGGCGCGAGTATTGTTTGTTGGGCTTCTGAATAGATAATCTCGAGACTATCATCATAGCCACCTGCAAGATCACCAAGACCGCCAACCGGAAAGAATTCACGCACTACCGGGACATTGATCAGAAGCAGCGCCATGACACCCGCCCAGAACACGTAATAGGCCGTGATCAGGGTAACCGGGATCAAAAAGTTGGCGGCTCGTCTCATGACATCAACAGGACTGGCTTCAGGATAGTGGTACAGACCATACCGCCACCTCCGGCATAGCGCCACACTCGATGCAAAATATTTGGCTTCGATGAGCAGAATCTCGCGGCGCGGATCAAAAATGAAAAGGCCCCGGGCGATTTTGGTGTACGCTATGCCGCGTTTCTTTCCAGGACCGAAAATAAATGACGGATTCAACCAGGCTGTTAGGCATCAGCAACGCGATCGTCGATGTGCTGGCGCACATTGACGATGATTTCCTCGACAAGATCGGCGCACCGCCTGGCTCGATGACATTGATCGATGAGAATCGTGCGCGTGAAATCTATGCGCTTATGGGTCCGGCTACCGAAATGTCGGGCGGCTCGGTGGCCAACACGATTGCCGGTTTCGCCAATCTGGGCGGATCTGCGGCCTATATAGGACAAGTGAAGGCAGATCAGCTCGGCGAGATTTTTGTGCATGACATGCGCTCGCTAGGCGTAGATGTACGACTCCAGCCGGCCACCGACGGAGCGCCGACTGCGCGTTGTCACGTGCTGATCAGTCCCAATGGGCAACGCACCATGCAGACTTTCCTTGGCGCTTGCACCGAATTGAGTGTAGCCGACGTCACCGAGGCTACAGTCGGCAAGCCCGGCGTCATCCTCCTGGAGGGCTATGTTTGGGATATAGCTGAGGGTCCCGCGCTCGCCGCATCTGCGATAAAAATCGCCAAGGCGAATGGCAGTTCCGTTGCGCTGTCACTCTCCGACTCGTTTTGTGTGGAGCGCCATCGCGATGCATTTCACGACGTCGTCAGAAACGGTGTAGACATTGTCGTTGCGGACGAAGACGAGGTGAACGCTCTGCTGGAAACAGATTCATTCGAGGATACAACCAGGAAACTTGCCGACTACGACAACCTCTTCGCGATGACCCGGTCTGAGAAAGGTTCCGTGATCATGCACAAGGGTGAGACAGTTATTCAGCCGGCAATACCAGTTGAAACTATCATAGATTCCACCGGCGCCGGGGACGCCTATACTGCAGGGTTCTTGTATGGCCTTACAGCCGGAGAGTCGTTGCAGGAATGCGCGAAACTCGGCACCTTTTGTGCGACCAAAGTTATCCAGCAGGTAGGCGGGCGCATTGAGAGCGGATTACTGGAAGACTATACGGGTTAGCGCCATCGTCATTGCGAGCTTGACGGGCGTGGCAAGCTCTTGAATTTATGGAGCAGCCTTCTTCTTACAATGCAACAACCTGTTGGAGGTTGCCGCGTCGCTTCGCTCCTCGCAATGACTTCTGTCTTTTTAGGTGGGGTCTGGGCTGGCGGTGGACGATAGTATCGACGTCATTGCGAGTCCGAAGGGCGCGGCAACCTCTCGACGTTGGCATGGACACTAACTACCGATCGGATGCCACGTCGTCTTGATTTCCTGGGTATCCTTGATCAGGTAGGGGTTCTGCGCTGCGGCCCTCGACCAGTCCGTGTCGGGGCGCTCTATGACGCGCTTGATGTTGTCTGCCGCCTGGTACTGCACATCCTTTGCGACCTGCGCATCATCGTCACAAACGATGACCGCATTAACATCCATATGTGTGGCAAATTGCCCGGTCAGCTCCTGCCGATAACCGGTGAGAATGTTGACTACCCCCGCAGGCACGTCCGATGCGTGCAGTACTTCCGCGAAGCTCACCGCGCACAAAGGCATCTTCTCTGATGCCAGAATGACACAGGTGTTTCCGCCTACAATTACCGGCGCCATATTCGACACCAGTCCAAGCAAGCCGCTGTCATCCGGCGACAATACCGACACGACGCCCGTAGGCTCAACAACGGAAAAGTTGAAGTGTGCGGAGCTGACCGGATTCACCGCGCTGAAGATCTGCTGGTATTTGTCAGACCAGCCCGCGTAGTAAATCAGGCGATCGATAGTTGCCTCGACTTCTTTTTGCGCGCGCCGTTTTGACTGTCCCTGGAGATGCAACTCTGCAACAAATTGTTCTTTCCTGCCCTCGAGCATCTCGGCAATGCGGTACAAAATCTGCCCACGTAAATAGGCACTCGCGGCAGACCATCCTGAAAAGGCTTTTCGGGCCGCCACGACGGCGTTGCGGAAATCCTTACGGCTGCTGCGGCATATATTTGCCAGCACATTGCCGTCCTTGTCTTCGAGGGGGAAGAAACGACCGGATTCGGACCGTGGAAACTTGCCGTCGATATAGATTTTGTAGGTCTTGGCGACTGGTACGCGTGAAGTTGATCCCGTCATGGTCATGTCTTCAGCCTCAGGTAGGCACCCAGACCGTGCAAGCCGCCTTCCCTGCCAACACCGCTTTCTTTGTACCCGCCAAATGGCGATGTGGGATCGAATTTATTAAAAGTGTTGGCCCAGATTACGCCGGCACGCATTCCCTGCGTCATTTTGAAAATCTTCGCGCCTTTATCAGTCCAGACACCACCGGACAAACCGTACGGTGTGTTATTCGCTTTCGTCAGGCCCTCTTCCAGCGTGCGGAAAGTCTGAATCGCGAGCACCGGACCGAATATTTCCTCCTGCACGATACGGTTTGACTGCGACACACCGGTGAAGATTGTCGGTCGACACCAATAGCCGCGCTCAGGTAGGGCGCAACTACTTTGGTACATCTCGGCGCCCTCTTGCTGGCCAATTCGCAGATAGGATTCGATCGTTTCCAACTGTGATGCCGAGTTGATCGCACCAATGTCGGTATTTTTGTCGAGTGGGTCACCGACGATCAGTGTTTCCATACGGTCCTTCAGTTTGCGCACGACTTCGTCGGCTACCGACTCCTGCACGATAAGGCGTGAGCCGGCACAGCAGACATGTCCCTGGTTAAAAAATATACCGTTGACGATTCCTTCAACTGCCTCGTCGATTGCTGCATCGTCGAAAATAATATTGGCTGCCTTGCCGCCAAGTTCGAGCGTGTATTTTTTGCCGCTGCCAGCAATTGAACGCTGGATCAAACGTCCAACCTCAGTTGAACCGGTAAACGCTATTTTGTCCACATCTTCGTGATTAACAATCGCCGCACCGGTCTCACCTGCTCCGGTAATAATGTTCACAACGCCAGGTGGCAGTCCGGCGTCACGAATAACTTCTGCCAGTTTCAGTGCGGTTAGCGGCGTGGTCTCCGCCGGTTTGAGGACAACCGTATTACCGCAGGCCAGTGCCGGGGCAATTTTCCATGCGGCCATCAGCAACGGAAAATTCCAGGGAATAATCTGGCCGGCGACGCCGAGCGGTCCGGGCTTGCGCCCAGGAAAGGCATACTCCAGCTTGTCTGCCCATCCCGCATAATAAAAAAAGTGCGCGGCAGCCAGTGGCACATCGATATCCCGTGATTCGCGAATCGGCTTGCCACCGTCCAGCGATTCGATGACCGAAAACTCACGCGCCCGTTCCTGCAGGATGCGTGCAATTCGATAGATGTATTTACCGCGATCCGCGGCCTTCATCTTCGACCAGGCGCCGTTATATGCCTTACGCGCAGCTTTGACAGCGCGATCGACATCGACGGTTGATGCCAGCGCAACGCTACTCAGTGTTTCTTCCGTGGCCGGGTTGATGGATTCGAAATAGCGCCCCTCTTCCGGTGCAACGAATTCACCACCGATAAACAACTCATACTGATCGTCGATTTTCACATGATCGGTACTTTCCGGAGCCGGCGCATATTGCCAACCGTCGTTAAAGGCAAGCTTGTTTGGATCTGTACTCACTTTCCGACCTTCCTAATCTTTTGAGAAATAGTCTGGCGACTGATAAATGCCCGTCGCCTGTTTCTGCAGTTGCATTAATACGTCATTCGCCAGCGAACTGGCGCCAAAGCGATACCATTCCGGCGTCATCCATGCATTGCCCAGCGTTTCGCGCAACATGACCAGGTAATGCACCGCCAGTTTCGCGGTTGAAATACCGCCGGCTGGTTTCATGCCGATCATGCGCCCTGTTTCGTAATAAAAATCACGAATTGCCTGCAGCATGACCAACGTCACCGGCAGCGTCGCTGCCGGCTGTATTTTCCCGGTCGATGTCTTAATGAAATCGGCGCCGGCGTGCATCGCCAAAACGCTTGCCCGGCGGACCCTGTCCAGGGTGCCTAGTTCGCCGGTTTCAAGTATGACTTTCAAATGTGCAGCGCCACAGGCTTCCTTGATTGCCGCAATCTCGTCAAACACAAATGCATATTCGCCCTGCAAAAACGCGCCGCGCGAAATCACCATATCAATTTCGTCCGCACCATCTTCAACAGCGATACGCGTTTCTTCCAGCTTGATCTGGCGTGGTGCCATGCCGCTTGGAAAAGCGGTTGCAACTGACGCAACATTTACGTTGTGCGTAGCCAATGCTTTTTTTGCTACTCCAACCATCGTTGGATAAACACAGACTGCAGCTACATGCGGCAAATCAGGCATGGCATCGTGCAGGTGTATCGCCTTCTGGCAAAGCTGCTGCACTTTTCCGGGCGTATCCTGGCCTTCCAGCGTGGTCAGGTCGATCATGCTGAGAATCATCTTCAGCGCTTCAATCTTCGATTCTTTCTTGATACTGCGGGTCTGGAATCTGGCGGCACGCTCTTTTACACCCACCTCATCCACCCGCGCCACCCGACCAAGATCGGGCAGTTGTCTTGTTGACGGTACTGCTGCGAGCGTCATGACTGTTCGCTCATCCGTGCTGTCTCCAAAGCAACCAGGATCATTTCGTCAAAGGTCGTCTGGCGCTCATCCGACGACAACGCTTCACCGGTACGGATGTCATCGCTGACTGTACAGATCGCAAGCGCCTCGACACGGTGCTCCGCAGCGATGGGATAAATACCAGCCGCCTCCATCTCGACACCGAGCACATCGTAGCGGGCCATGGTGTCAAACATGTCGGTGTCCGGCGTGTAAAAAAGATCCGCCGAAAAGATATTGCCAACGTGATAACTGACTTTTTTTTCTTCAGCTGCTTTCACTGCATTTTGCACCAGCGAAAAACTCGCCAGTGCTGCGAGGTCGTAACCGCCAAAGCGAATTCGGTTGACGCCGGAATCGGTCGACGCTCCTGACGCAATCAACACATCGCGAAGTTTTACTTTGGGATGGGTCGTGCCGCAGCTGCCAACGCGAATGATGCGCTGCACATCGTATTCAGTTATCAGCTCAGTGCAATAAATCGACACAGACGGAATCCCCATGCCGTGCGCCATCACCGATATGGGCATGCCTTTGTACTCGCCGGTGAAGCCCCACATGTTGCGTACGTCGGTAACACGCCGTGCGTTTTCAAAGTAGGTATCTGCAATGTACTGGGCGCGCAGCGGATCGCCGGGCATCAGTACGGTCCCGGCGAAGTCGCCGGGCGCTGCATTCATGTGTTTGGTTGCCATAGACTCTTTTCGTTATTTTGTGGGGCTAGCCGAATATTACCACCTGGAAACCGCAGACATCCCGCCATCGACCAGTAAATTGGCGCCGCTGATCCAGCGAGCCGCAGGACTGAGCAGGAACAGGACGGCGTCAGCGACATCACTGACATCGCCCATTCGCCCAAGCGGCGCCTTTTCCTGCCAGCGCGTAACCCCATCCGGCCAGGACTGTTCAATGCCGGGCCTCTCGATAAGGCCGGGGGACACTGCGTTGCAGCGTATGCCGTCACGCCCATATTCGAGCGCGCAAGCCCGTGTCAGCATCAGGAGCCCGGCTTTGCTGGTCGCGTAGTGACTGTGTCCGCTGGCCGGGTCCGACCCCTCAATGGATGCAATGTTGACGATGGCTCCCCCTACGCCATGCTCGCGCATGCGACGCGCTGCTGCCTGAGTTACGAAAAATGCGCTGTCCAGGTTGGCCGACATCACACTCCGCCATTCTTCCGCAGAAATATCCGCAAGCTCTGTCACAGGTTGAATTGCGGCATTGTTGACAACCAGGCCCACAACGTCGCCGGCACTATCGAGCTCTGTAAAAAAATCATTTACCGCTGCAACGGAGCCAAGGTCCGCCTGCACTGCCAACGCAGTTCCACCAGCTGTATTAATCGTATCGACAGTCTGTGCGGCACCATCCGCGTCTCGCAGGAAATGCACAACGACTTCGGCGCCGGCTTCAGCCAGTCGCAGCGCGATTCCTCCACCAATATTGCCGCTCGCACCGGTCACCAGCACTCTGCGCCCGGACAGGTCCAGCAAATCAGAGACTGGCGGCGTTGCGTGATCAGGCTTCATATCTGTCCTTATCAGTGGTCAACATGACCTCGTGAGTATATTGTCGCCGGAGACAGGATATACGGAAACCGGCATGGGCGAGGGCAGCGACAATTCAGGGTCAGCCGACGAATTCTGGACGCGGGAGCGATGTTTTATCCGGGAAATCGTGAATTCGCCGGACATCCAGGACTTTTCGCTCGCTGAAACGAGGGTCGAACCCGGAGTAACTACGGAGTTGCACAAACTCAGCGTCAACGAGTGGTACATCATTCTTGCCGGCGAAGGGCAGATGGAGGTCGGTGACAGGCCGACGTACGCGGTCGCAACAGGGGACGTCGTAGCAATACCGGCAGATACCTCGCAGCGCATTCATAACAGTGGTGACACCGACCTGTTGTTTCAGTGTGTTTGCCTGCCTCGATTTACGCCGGACTGTTACATCTCGCTGGAAAGCGATTAGCAACTTGCAGGCAAGTCCGGCTTTTGTCACGTAGTCAGAGCCGCTGACTCAGGAATTCGATCGTAGTCTGGACAGCATCCTCAGATAACGAGAACTCATCGCTATACAATCCCAGTCCGTGGTCTGCGCCCTTAACGATATGGCGCACAACTTCCGGGCTGTTAATTGCGGCTGCAATAACTGATTCAGAAACGCTCGGGAGTACGACGTCGTCAAGATCACCGTACAACACGAGTAACGGCACCTTGATATTTCCCACCCCATCAAGCGGGCGACTTGCTTCCATGTCTGTGAAAAATTTCAGCCCGAGTTGCTGCTCCTGCCCCCAGCGTGTTGAAAAAGTTATCGCTCCTTCGCTGGCAGCACGCGCCTTCAGGTCCGCCCAGGCCGCCGGCCCACCGAAAAACCCGAACATACTGTCCGCTCCGTTCTGAGCCGCCGGTGTCCAGGTGGCAACTGCCTTGTAGGTCTCCTCAGACGATGCATGCAGCAAAGCCAGGCGGCCGCCCATACTGTAACCAAGCAAACCGATCCTTTGTTGGTCGACTTTTGGCCTCGCGAGGGCATACTCACGCGACGCCTGAATATCCAGCAGCATGTTGCTCAGGTTGTTATTCGCGAAAGACTCCGTACTGTCGCCGCAGCCTGGAAAGTCCATCCTGATCGATGCAATACCGCGTGTTGCCAGCCCTTCTGCGACGCGAGTGTATCCACCTGCCTCGTTTCTCGTGCCACCGTGACCATGCAGCATGACCACGAGAGGAAACGACTCCCCCTCTGCCACGAGCGGATGCACGTAAGTTACCGGAACCGCTACACCGCGCGATGAAACGGTCGTGTCGATTGACTGAAATTTGTAAGCGGTATTGTGCTGCGCGTTGCAGGCGCACGAAACGAGCAACGAAATGGCAATTAACAGCCTTCGGGAGTTTGATCGATGCATCGCTTGCATTGTTTTCTTCTGTAGAACGGA
>SMVA01316439.1_pt1 | contig 47573 bp, 44 predicted proteins | sample 2456451 | NCBI WGS metagenome assembly SMVA01 (sample SAMN11095933, study PRJNA526329) | marine sediment metagenome | biome: Marine sediment; feature: Surficial sediment; material: Deep marine sediment; isolation source: Hadal surficial sediment | place: Pacific Ocean | collected 2014-05 | depth...
TCGCTCCGGTGCGCGACCCACTTCTGGCTGGAGGATCTTTCGGATTCGCTTCGCGGCGTCGCACGACCCAGCGGGTCGCGCGACTAGTGGCGCGTTGGCCTTCGGCCAAAGCTATGCGGCGTCGCACGACCCGCTGGGTCGCGCGACTAGTGGCGCGTTGGCCTTCGGCCAAAGCTATGCGGCGTCGCACGACCCGCTGGGTCGCGCGACTAGTGGCGCCAGATTCGGGGGACGTGGTCGCGATTTGCTTCTAGCTCGAGGCTATCGAGGCGCGCTTGCAGTTCGCCGCGCTTGTTCTCGAGTGCCTCGCGACGGGCTTCGTCCAAACCTTCTCTGTCTTGGAGATAGGCGTCCAGTTGATCGAGCGATTCTCGAATTTCCCCGAAGCGCCCACGCCAGTGTCCCTCGTTCAGGTTTGGCGTGATGGCCGCGTGATTTCGCTTCAGGGTGATGACGTTTGCCACTGGGTCGACGCCGTAGGTGAATTGGTTGAAGAACGTTCCCCCGAGAAGTCCGATGCTCATGGTCGGATTCAAGGTCGCCATCAGACCGTCTACACGCGCGCCAGCGAGTGTCACGGAGTCGAGCCGGACCACGGGGAGTTCGATCGTCCCGTTGGCAGTGTGCATCGTGACCCGTTGCGTGTTCGGACCGACCGAGATGCCGAGCCGGCTTGCGGCCGAAGCAGGGAGGGAAACCCCACTCGCTCCCGTGTCGATTAAAAACGGCACTTCGAGGTGACCGTTGATGATCGCGTTGACGCGCATCAGGCTGCCTTCTGCGACGAACGGAACCCGGTAAATTCCGGATGCTCCCCGCTTTTGGTATTCGCTGTCCCGGGTGTAGGTCTGGAAGCTTCCCTCGCTCTTGGCGGCGCCTTCGCTGAGCGCCTGCTTGCGATATTGGGGCGGCACCTGCTGGAGAGTCTGAGCGAAGTGGAGGTTTCCACCTTCGTCGACCCAGCGGAAGATTTCGGATGAGGCGTCGCTGGTTTGAAGCACCAACGCCAAAAGGCAGATCGCCATGCGGCGCATATCAAGTCTCCTGAGCGCTACTGCATTGAATCGGCAGACTGGCGCGAGTCTTGAAGGGCTGAAGTGGGTAGTTGCGCACCGCTTGCGCACGCAGTGCGGGTAAAGCGCGAGAAGGACAGCAAATTGCGCTTAGCGCTCGGCTGAGTTCAGGAGATCTATCCGATGCGGTTCGTCGTCATTGCGAGGTGATCTCGATCGAGCCGGGCTCCCCCGCGACGAGATCGCCGATGACCGCTCGGGCGGGCGCATCGTTGCGCTCCAATTCTCGGATGAGTTCGGATTCCCGATCCGCTGGCACTGCGATGAGTAGACCGCCCGACGTCTGCGCGTCGGAGAGAATCAGCCGATCGACCTCGGCGACCTCGTCGGCAAAACGCGTATGGGGTGCCGTGTATTCGAGATTTCGCCTCGAACCGCCTGGAGTGAGACCCGCTCTCGCGAGGTCGCGGACAAAGGCGAAAATCGGGACGTCCCGTACCCGCACCCTCGCCGCCAGACCGGAGGCGGCGGCCAGGTGATGAAGATGGGCGAGCATGCCGAACCCGGTGACGTCGGTTGCTGCTCGCGCGCCGGCCGCGAGCGCGGCGTCCTTTGCGCCCTTGTTGAGGGTTGCCATCGCGGTGAGCGTGGTCTCGAGGTCATCGCCCGAGAGTTTCCCCTCCTTGATCGCCTGTGCGGCAATTCCGAAGCCGAGCGGTTTGGTGAGAACGAGGCGGTCACCCAGCTTGGCGCCAGCCTGCGTGAGGTGGTCTTCGGGAACGCTGCCGAGCACGCACAGTCCGTACTTCAGCTCGGGGTCGAGCACCGTGTGACCGCCCACGATCGCACAGCCTGCCTCCGCGGCCTTATTGCGCCCGCCCCGGAAGATCTGCTCGAGCACGTCGAGTGACAGCTGGTCTCGCGGGAATCCGCAAATCGCGAGCGCCACCTGTGGTTCGCCCCCCATCGCGTAGACGTCCGAAAGCGCGTTGGCGGCGGCGATCGCACCAAAAGTTTCCGGGTCGTCAACGATGGGTGTGATGAAATCGACGGTGAATGCGAGTGTGGGGCCGGAATCCGGGCGCAGGAGTGCGGCGTCCTCCATCGGTCCGAGGTTCGGATCGACCCAGGAGTGATCGAAGGATGAAATCCGTTTCAGGACCTGGACCAGGTCCTCAGCTCCAAGCTTGCGGGCTCAACCGCCAGCGGGAACAAGAGACGTCAGCCGAATCTCGGCCATGCCTACTCCTTTGAAAAAGCTTTCTGGTCTGATCAGTCTTCGACCGTCAACACTTGGATGGTGCTAGTGCTGCCCGACGTTTGACTGATTCCCGCTGTGACAACGACCTCGTCGCCGGGATTGATGCAACCGATCTCACGCCCGTGACTGATTGCGTATTGAACCATCGCCTCGTCGGACCGTTCGCCTTCGAAGAGGATCGCGGTGATCCCCCAGTTCAACGAGAGTTTGCGCCGCACATTGGGCTCCACTGTGACGGCCAGAATTGGGCAGGCCGGTCGATACTTCGACATCGCCCGAGCCGTGAAGCCACTCTCGGTGAGCGTGATGACCGCAGCGGCGTTGATGTGGCCCGCCAGGGCGATCGCCGCCTGACCGACGGCCTCCGTCACGTCGTTGGCGACCTCGGGAACGATGTGTTGGAGGTGTCCGTACTCGCTCAGTTGTGCCTCGGCGGCCAGTGCGAGGGCCGACATCGTGCGGACGGCCTCCACGGGATAGCTCCCCATTGCTGTCTCTCCGGAGAGCATCACAGCCGAAGTTCCATCCAAAATCGCGTTCGCAACGTCGCTCACCTCTGCGCGCGTCGGCATCGGGGCGTGGGTCATCGAGTCGAGCATCTGGGTGGCCGTGATGACGGGTTTTCCATTCAACACGGTCGTCCGAATGATCTTCTTCTGAATGAGTGGAACCTCCGGGAGTGGGAGTTCCACACCGAGATCTCCGCGCGCGACCATCGTTCCGTCGGCGACTGCAACGATCTCCTCGAGGTTCTTCACGCCCTCGGTATTTTCGATCTTGGCGATCACCGGAATGTGGGCGCCCCTTTCCTGCAGGAAGTTGCAGATTTCGACGACATCGGCGCCGCTGCGAACGAATGACGCCGCGATGTAGTCGACCTCGTGTTGGATCGCGAAGAGCAGATCTTCTCGGTCTGCGGGGCTCATCGATGAGTCTCGCGACAGCGTCTGACCGGGTACGTTGAGACCTTTGCGATCCCCCAACCGCCCCCCGCGCGCAACCCGACAATGGACATCGCCGCCCTCGATCGACTCGGCGCGTAGCTCGATGACGCCGTCATCGAGCAGGATCGCTGCACCCGGTGAGACTTCTTCCGCGAGTTCCGGGTACGAAACGGAAACGCCCCCCGAATCGCCGAGGCGGTCTTCTTTGTACAGGATGAAGCTGTCGTCCACGGCCAGCATGGCCGCACCGCCTTCGAGCCGACCGGTTCGAATTTCGACCCCTTTGGTGTCGAGCATGATTCCGACGTTGGCCGAAAGCTCGCTGGCGGCCTCGCGGACGCACTCGAGCCGCTTGCGATGCTCTTCATGGGTTCCGTGCGAGAAGTTGAGCCGCGCGACATTCATTCCAGCTCGGATCATCGCCTTGAGGGTTTCCAGCGAATCACTCGCGGGTCCGATCGTGGCGACTACCTTGGTCTTTCTGATGATTCGACTGCGAGGCATGCTCGTTCTCCCGTGAACTGGATGTTCCGGGATTCGCGGCCTCCGCGCCAGCCGCGGATCGATGCGCGACGCCGGTGCGCGAGACGAGATGAGTTGTGCGCCGGGCCTCAGTCGCAAGAGGCGGAGTCGGGCTCCTGGAAATTTTCGGGCTCGATCTGGATCGTGGAATGCGTGATTCCGAAGCGCTCGACGAGCAGGTCTGCGATTTCGCGCAGCAGCGTTCCGTCCCCGCACCCTTCTCGTGAGACGATGTGACCTGAGAGCGAAACCATCCCGCTTCCCACCGTCCAGATGTGGAGGTCGTGTACCCCGAGCACCGCACGGTGTTCGCGCATTGTGCGGCGGACCTCCTCCACGTCGATATGGGCCGGAGCGCCCTCCATCAGTACGGTCAAGGTTTCCCGTAGCAGGCTACCCGATGAGTAGATGACCATGAGGCCGATCAAGACGGAGGCCAGCGAATCCGCCCAGGTCCAGCCAAGGGTCCAGATCAGGATCGCCGCGGTGATGGCTCCCACGCTGCCGAGCGCATCGCTCATCACGTGTAGCCACGCTCCTCTCATATTGAGGTTCTCATGCTTGCCTCCACGCAGGATCAAGAGGCTCGCGATGTTGATTGCCAATCCGCCGACGGCGATGACGAGCATCGGCGCACCCTGGATTTCGACGGGCGCGCGGGCGCGGCCGTACGCTTCGACGAAGATATACGCGGAGATGCAGACGAGGAGGATCCCGTGCCCGAGAGCCGCCAGGATCTCGGTTCGCTGGTAGCCATAGGTGCGCTGCGGGGTAGGGGGGAGTCGTGAGATCTGGACGGCAGCGGCGCTCATGGCCAGCGCCAAGACATCAGAAAGCATATGGCCGGCATCTGCGAGCAGCGCGAGTGAGCCCGTGAGCAGTCCGCCGATGAATTCGGCCACCATGTAGGTGGCGGCGAGAGCGAGCGCGAACAGTAGGCGGCGTCGGTTGCGGGCTGCGCTGATGTTGGCGGCGCTGTTGGTCACGTCACGAACATCCTAGCGACTCAGCGGTCGGGCGACTCGCGGCACTATGAGGGTGCCAGCCTCTGTCCGCCCATTGGGCCTTCGACCCTCGTGCGATCGATGATTCTTCGACGCGCAGCTAGGAGCGCGGCCCAATGGGGCGTGCGACGCCGCAAAGCTTTGGCCGAAGGCCAACGCGCAGTCTGAGCAGATTCGGATGGACTCACTTCTCCACGACGACGAAAGTCAGGCTCTTCTCGAATGCTACGAGGTCGCTGCTGAATTCGAGTTCGTAGGCGTAGATGCCGTGTTCGGCCGCTTCCGGCAGGTGCACGATGGCGTCCACTACCCAGCGCCCGGGCTTGATCTCGTAGACCGGATCCGTCTTTTCCACGATGGGGACACCTTTGAAGCGTATGCGCCTGGAAAGTTTTCCCTGGACGACTTCGGTCGAGTGCTCCGGGCACATCACGTACACCAATCGGTGACCAAAATCGGAACCAGCGGTAACCGTCTCTGGCAGCAGATCGTTCTTCTCGATGATGAAGAAGGGCCTCGTCTGGTTCTCGCAGTCGTATTCCTCCCAGACCACCTCGGGGAAGGCTACGAGTTCCGTCCCCGGGTTGCGGAAGTGTTTGACGACCGACCAACGAGCAGTCGCGCAGCCCAGACAAAGGGCCATCGCTAGGAGCACGACCCATTGGGTCGTGCGACGCCGCAAAGCTTTGGCCGAAGGCCAACGCGCCGCGAGCACTGCGATCACTCCGTTTCGATGATCCACCCCTGACCTCCAATGCTCTTCGAGGGTTGCTGCGGAAGCTCCGCGTCCTTCGGGTTTGGCGTCGCCGCGCCCGGTCTCGAAGTCGCTTTTTGAGTTGTTGTTCGCCGACTCCGCGATTGGGAAGTCGCTTCGGGCGGGCCGGCCGGTGAGTTCGTGCCCGCCGCAGAGTTGGCGTCCGCGCGGGTCTTCGAGGCGATTTCCGTATCGATCGCCGTCTTCGCGAGCAGCGCCTCCCCGAAAGTCAGCCAGGCGCTGTCCTCCAAATCGCCGGAAGTTCCAGTCTGGTCGGGATCCGGCGCTTCCTGAGCGGCCGTTTCTACGGCTTCCTGGGCGTCGCGCAAATTTGGTTCAGATGCGGTGTCCACGCGTGCCGCGGTCGTTGCAGCTGCGGGGGTGGAATCCGCCGAGCCTCCAGTTTCCGTTGTCGAGATCCTTCCGAGAACCAGCAAATTGATCCCGAGCAGGAGAGCGAGCACGGCGCCCGACACCCATCCGCGGTGATCGCGCGCGGCAGTGAGAAAGGCGCGCAAACGGGGTGCGGGCTGATCGAGAACGGTGGCATTGATCCGGGTGGGTTGGCTGCAATCGATCGTCGAGATCTCGGCAGTTTCGTCGCCGATCATCAGGCGCGTCGCTTCGGCCCCGTGATGATCGCCCCCCTGGACCTGAGTGCGGTTGGCCGATGTCGAAGGAAGCGGCGGTTCGCTGATCGGATCGAGGTTGCATTCGTCGAGTGCCGCCTTGAATTCGCCGGTCGTTGCAAATCGGTCGTCCGGGCTTTTCTCGAGTGCGCGCAGCACCGCTCGCTCGAGCTCGTCGGGGATATCCGCGACGAAATTTCGCGGAGTGGGTGCCGACTTTTCAATATGGGCGTGCATCAGTTCGTAGTCGTTCTTGGCCTGGAATGGAACCTTGCCCGTGACGAGGTTGAACAGCAGCACGCCGAGCGAGTAGATGTCCGAGCGCGCATCCGTCTCACGGCCGCGTACCTGCTCGGGCGACATGTACTGCAGCGTTCCAACCAGATGCCCCTGGCGGGTGAGCCGAGAAGAGCCGAGCGCGCGGGCGATGCCGAAGTCCATCACCTTCACCACGCCGTTGGTGTTGAGCATGATGTTCGAGCCCTTGATGTCCCGGTGGATGACCCCGTGTTCGTGCGCGTAGCCGATGCCGTCCAATGCCTGTTGGAACCACGGCACTGCGCGGTTCGCGGGCATCGGTCCGCTTTGCTTGATGATTTCGGTAAAGGTCTGGCCTTCGACGTGTTCCATCACCATCCAAATTCCGTCGTCGTTGACGACCATGGTGTAGAGGGTTGCGATGTTGGTGTGGTTGAATCGGGCGAGCACCTGGGCTTCTGAGCGGAAGCGGGTGAGTACTTTAGACTGCGTCGAGAGGTCCGAGCGAAGGGCTTTGATCGCCACGGTTCGATTGAGCACGGTATCGGTCGCGCGGTAGACTTCGCCGACACCGCCTTCGCCGATCTTCTCTTCGAATCGATAGTTTCCGACGGTCTTGCCGATCACGGATACCCCGTCATTGCCACGCAAGGGAGTTGCAGTCGCCTCCGCTATCGGACGCTGGGTGGGGGGTCTTGACGCCCCTTGCTGCCCCGCGGGGAGTCAGCTCGGGTTGGTATTCGAGGTCTCTCGATGAACGCCGTTCAGCCGGCATCTCGTCGCGCCGATTCACAGCGATATGTGGCTTGACGTTCTCGTGCTCGCGATCTTGGGTTGGTTTTCGTGGGCTGGCGTGCGCCGCGGGGGCTTGGCGACCGGGCTGGGGATTCTCACGCTGGTCGTCGCCTATGCGGCCGCGTTCATCGCAGCGCCGATTCTCGCTTCTCCCGTAGCCGATCGCTTTGGCCTGCCGGAACTACTCGGGTTGCCCGTCGCTGGCTCGATCGCCTTCGCGGTCGCGTTCATCGCGATGGCAATTCTTTCAAAAATCTTGTGTCGGCGCGCGGAAGGTGCAGACGACGAAGGGCGCAGTGTTCGCGATCGTTTCCTGGGGGGCGCCTTCGGGGCGGTCCGAGGTGTCTTTGTCGTGGCGTTGCTTTGTTATCTCGCGCTTTGGGTCGAAGCCCTGCGCCTATCGGGTTCGGCGGATGGACTTCCGGCGTTGGGCAACTCTACGGCTGCGGCGGTGACGTCATCCGTGGTGGAGGCGGGGATCGAGTCCGCACTCGCGGGTTCGGGCCGCACGGGGCACGTCGTCGCGAGGCTTGCCGCGAATCCCGGCGCGGCCGTCGTTGATCTCCAAGCGGTGGTTTCGAATCCGCGGGTTGTCGCCGTTCAAGAGGACTCACACTTCTGGGCGAACGTCGAGGCAGGTGCGATCGGGGCTGCGCTCAACCGCCAAAGCCTTATCCATCTTTCCGAAGATGAGGAGCTTCGCCATCAGATGGCTTCGGTGGGTCTGATCGATCGTGAATCGGCTGAAGAGGCGGATCTCTTTCGCGCCGCCGTGGGCGAGGTACTTCGCGAAGTCGGCCCCCGAATTCGCAACCTGCGAAACGATCCCGAGCTCCAGGGATTGCTCAACGACCCGCAGGTGGTCGCGATGGTCGAGGACGGCGACACGCTCGGCCTGATGAACCATCCACGCTTTCGCAAGCTGGTTTCGCGGGTCGCCTCGGGCCCTGTGCACGATTAGCGGACCGGCCGCCGTCAGCTGGTTTCGGATATCGGCGGTTTGGCGAGGGGGACGGTTTCCGGCGTGACGAGTCCCGCCGACATCACCAACTTGAAGGCGTCTTCTACCGAAAGATCGATCTGGGTGAGGTCCTCCTCGGGAACCAGCAGATAGAAGCCCGAGGTCGGATTCGGGGTGGTGGGCACGAAGCAATTGATCATCTTCTGCTCCGTGATCTGTTGGAGGAGGCCCGTTGCGGGGCCGGTCGTGAACGCGAGCGCGTAGACGCCTCTGCGCGGATATTCGATCAAGACGACCCGATTGAATCGCGACGCCTGGCTCGAAGAGGTAAAGATCGCCTCGACCAGTTGCTTCACACCGCTGTAGATATTTCGCGCCACGGGAACCCGTGCGAGTAGGCGCTCCCAGGCGCGCTGGAACTCACCGCCGAACAGATGTCTTGCAATGACGCCGAGAAAGATGATGACGACGAACGTGAAGAGCATCCCGAGCAGGGGGATGGACGGCGGGTCCTCGACGCCGGGCAGCACGAACTTGATGACTCGCGGCAGCAACAGATTGTCGAGCCAGACGATGATCGTGCCGATCGCCCAGAACGTGACGCCGATCGGTGCAAAGAAGAGAATGCCGGCGACGAAATAGCGCCGGATGGCTTCACTCAGAAATTTGAAGAAGCGCCGTCGCACGGTCTCTACTCAACCTCCTCGGGGTGTCTCAGGGTTTCCCGTTGTATCGGTCTACGCGGGTTGCGAATTGACGCATTGGCACTGCGAGCGTAGCGGCTGTGCTGGCGCGTCGTCCCAAGCGCGTCGGAGCCCAGCGACCGCGTCCGCGATAGACTCTCGCGCTGCGGCTGTGGGGAACGGTATCGGGTAGCGCAGCCAAGTTGTGAAAGGCCTTTAACTTTGGTTCATAAGAGTAAAAATTCATTGAACTATCGGGTTGTCGTGTCGATGCGAAAACAATGGCTGAGGTCACTGTGACAAAGGTCGCTCCGGAAATTCGAACCTCGGAGTGGTTGCTGGCAGGCGCCCTGCTGTTGGTATTTCTGCCTGCGCTGATCGCGCTGGTCGGAGTCTGGACTTCGGTCGACTACTACTCTCACGGCTTTCTGGTTCCCTTGGTCGCGTATTGGGCGGCCGTTCGCAGCCGCAACCGATTCTCCATTTTGAAGAACCGGGATCGCCGGGCCGTGGTTTCCGCGATCGCGATCGTCCTCTTCTATGCGGCTGGGCTCGCGGTGGGGAGTGTTTCGCTGCAGGGGTTGGCGTTGGTTGCGGCGGTTGCGAATTGTGCGTTCTACCTCGGAGGAACCCAGGGCTTGCGGGCGCTCGCGTTTCCGCTGGCATTTCTGGTTTTCATGATTCCGCTGCCACCGGATTGGCTGAACGCGCTGATCATCGATCTCCAATTGCTGGTGAGTTCCACCGCGGTCGACCTGCTTGGTTGGGCCGGATCCGCGGTCAGCCGCAGCGGCAACGTCATCCAGCTGCCTGGCGGCGATTCGCTCTTCGTCGCGGAGGCCTGCAGCGGGATCACTTCGTTGGTCACGCTGACACCGCTTGCGATCGTACTCGCGTACTTCACGGAGCACACGCTGGCACGTCGGTTGACGATCATCTTGGCTGTCGTTCCTGCGGCGATGATTGGGAATTTGTTGCGGGTGATGGTCACAGTGTTGGCCGCTGAGCGCTACGGAGCCGAAGCGGCCACGGGGAACTGGCTCCACGAATCGGCCGGCTTGTTCACGTTCACGCTCGCTTGTATCGCGTTGATCGGACTCGGGGCTTTGATGCGGCGTTTTGCGCCGACTCCGGCGTGACCGGGTTCGCCCCGAACCCCCGCACGCTCAGCGAGCGCACCAAGGCGCTTGCGCTGGCAGTCGGCTTCGATCTCGCGGGAATCGCCGATGCCGTTCCGCACCCAGAGACCGAATTTCTTCGCGACTGGCTCGCCCGCGGATTCGCGGGGGAGATGGCCTACCTCGGGCGTCGAGTCGAAGAGCGGGTGGATCCGCGTCGGGTTCTCGATGGGGCGCAGAGCATCGTCGTGGTCGGCCTGATCTACGATCCGGAGCTTCCTGCGAGCGATTCGCCCGGCACAGCGGCGATCGCCCGTTACGCGGGAGGGGATGATTACCACGACGTGATGCTCGATCGGTTGCGGGCGCTCGAGTCCGGTCTCGCCGCGATGGTCGACGCGCCGATTGCGAGCCGAGCGTACGTGGACACCGGACCGGTTCAAGAACGCGTCTTCGCGGCCTACGCGGGGCTCGGCTGGATCGGCAAAAACACCTGCCTCATCCATCCACAACTCGGCTCCTATCTGTTCCTGGGTGTGCTCCTGACCGACGTCGCACTCGAGCCGGATGCGCGTGAACCCGATCACTGCGGTACCTGCACGGCTTGTCTCGATGCCTGCCCGACCGATGCATTCGCAGCGCCCTATGAGCTCGACGCGACTCGGTGCATCTCTTACGCGACGATCGAAGCGCGCGGGTCGATTCCGGAATCGATGCGGGCCGACCATGGAAGCTGGGTGTTTGGCTGTGACATCTGCCAGGAGGTCTGCCCGTGGAACCTGCGCGAGCGGCGGCAGGTGCCACCGGACCGGGCTGGGTTGCGTGAGCGGATTGCGCCGCGCGACCAGTGGGTTCGGCCCTCGATTGCGTGGATTCTCGAACTGGATGAAGAGGCTTGGCGTGATGCGACGCGCAAAACTGCGCTGCGCCGCACGCGCTACCGCGGACTGATTCGGAATGCGCTCGTGGCGGCGGGCAATTCGCGCGACGTTTCGCTCGTCAAATCGATTCGCCGCCATCTGGAAAGTACTGACCCGATGATCGCGGAGCACGCCCACTGGGCGCTCGCGCAAATGCCCGCTGACTCCACTACTTGCTAACGGCCGCCAACGGCGGAGCGAGTTCTGGTAAGGGGCGGTCTATGGATCAGAAGACGAGAGCGCACCGTGCTCAGTGAACCGTTCCGCGCGGTGCGCTCTCGCCTCCTGCTCCGCGTGCTCATTCGTGGATTTGCTGGGCGATTAGGCGTGCTGTGTGTGTGCTCTTGGTTTCGTTGCTCCGATCTTCGGAGTAATGGAGGATCTTCATGTTGGCGAAGAGTGTGGGGAGTTCGTTGGGCTCTAGCAGGTAGTCGGGGTTGCTGGGGCCGGTTTCGAGGGTGCGCTGATGGATCGTGAAGGTTTCGTAGATCAATAGGCCGCCGGGTGCGAGGATGCGCGCGATTGCGGGAATCAGCGGGCGGTGGAGGTAGCGGAACACCAATACGGCTCCACAGCAGCGACTTCGGAGCGGGATCTCGGCAGGGTTCTCGAGGTCGGCACGGATGGTTTCGACCGCGCGTTCTCGCTGCGCGGCGGCTTCGCGAAGCTCCGCGAGGAAGGTTCGATTGCGGTCGATTCCGATGATCGGGATGCCGACTGCGGCAGCCGCGAGTGTGTGGCGTCCGCGACCGCACGCGAGGTCAGCGACCACACCAAGCCTCGACGCGATCCGGATTTTGGGGAGCAGGTCGTTGAAGAATTCGGACGGCGGCGATTGTTTCGGCATGGGTTTACTGACCGACGCGCCACTCGCGGATTACGTCTGCGAGTCGCCCGGGGAAGTCGGTGATGATGCCGTCTACGCCGAGGTCCAGCAGGCGATGCATCTCGGCGGGGTCGTTGATCGTCCAAACATGCACTTCGATACCCGTGGTGTGTGCGAATTCGATCAGAGACTCGGTGATGAGCGGTTGTCCGCCGAAGTTCGCCGGGATCTGTAAGGCCATCGGGCCGGGGGGAGGTGGGGTTCCCTCGGACTCGGAGTGGAGGAAGTCGCGGATGTCGCGCTGGCTCGCCCCCTGGGCGATCGGTTTCGCGAGGCCGCCGAGGCGGTCGCGCAGCTGCACCATGATCTCGTCATCTCCGGCAGTCAGGAGTGTGATCGCTTCTCGCCGATATTCCGCGACGAGCTCCAATGTGGCGGCAATCAGCGCGGAGCCAGGTGCTTTCAGCTCGAGATTGAAACGCGTGTCCGGAAATTGGCGGAACGCTTCTTCGAGGCTTGGGATTCGCACGCCCCGCTTGCGATACGGATGGGTCTGGCCGCCATCGGCGCTGAAGTGGTAGCCCGCGTCGAAACGCCGCAATTCCTCCGCGCTGAAATCGGCGACGCTCCCCGCGGCATCCGTTACGCGATCGATGATCGCATCGTGGATCAGAATCGGGACGCCGTCACCGCTCAGCTGAAGATCGCTTTCCAGCATGCCGGCCCCCTGGGCCAGAGCGCGCTCAAAAGCGGGAATCGTGTTTTCCGGAGCCTCGCCCGCGCATCCGCGATGCGCGATCGAAACGGGCCGTGGAAGATCAAAGTACGGGTGCGGCACGGCGCGTAGGGTACCATCGCGCGTCCAATGTCCGTGCTTACCCGAGAAGTGATTCTGGCGGAAATCGAATCCGGCAGATTGAACATCGATCCGTTTGATTCGGAGCAAATCGGCGCTGCGTCGATCGACCTGACGCTAGGCGACGAGATTCGCGTATTCGAATCCAACGATGGCCCGATCGATCTTCGGGAAGATGCCGATTATCGCGACCACACACGCGTTGAGCCGCTCGATGAACCGTACGTACTAGAACCGGGGTGCACGATTCACGGCATCACTCGTGAGCGGATTCGATTGCCGGGCGATCTTTGTGGATTCCTGGAGGGAAGAAGCCGATTCGCGAGGCTCGGCTTGATGATTCACGTGACGTCGGCGTTCGTGCAGCCGGGTGTCGCAAACCGCCAGGTTCTCGAAATGAGCAATGTCGCGGACCGCCCGCTGCGAATTTTCGCGGGGGTTCGCGTCTGCCAACTCGTGCTCATGCGAACCGAGGGCACCGCACACTACGACGGACGCTTCGCGGATCAGGACGTCTTGTAGGTGCGCGCGGTCGTACAGCGAGTTCGCAGTGCCCAGGTCAGCGTCGAAGGTGAGGTCGCGTGCCAGATGGACGAGGGATTGCTCGCCCTCGTTGGCGTAGGGCGGGGCGATACCGCGGAATCCGCGGCGGCGCTCGCCCAGCGCATGGTTCATCTGCGGATCTTTGGCGATGAAAGTGATCGAATGAACCTTTCCCTTCTCGATACCGGTGGGACCCTGGGGGTTGTATCGCAGTTCACCCTATACGGTGACGCTCGTCACGGTAGGCGACCGTCCTTTGTGGCAGCTTGTTCGGCTGAAGAGGCGGCTCCGCTGATCGAGGCTGTTGTGGATTCGGCTCGTGCCCTTGGGGTTCGGGTCGTGACCGGTCGGTTCCAGGCCGCGATGGAAGTCTCGCTGGTGAATTCGGGGCCCGTGACGATTCTTCTGGATACGGAGAAGCTCTTCTGATCGTGGTCGCGCCGTGAACGCGTGACTGGCGAACGGAAAGAGTACCCAGAACTTCCTGGATAGATTCAGTTTTCGGGTTGACGTGGGCGTTCCCAGCGGCATCATCACAGGTGGGGTGGCGTGAAGCTGCGGATGCGGCTTCACGCCTGGCAGCGATTCAGATGGGAATCGCAAACTGAGAGGGGATACCGTGATTCGACTCAATACAATGCGTGTCGCCGTAATGGTGGGCGTGCTGGCGCTCGTGCTTCAAGCGAGTCCAGTTCGCGCTGAAAGTAGTGGGAGCAATGCGGGGTGGGGCTCCGCGGCCGTGATTTCGTCGCTGGTCTATGGCCCCGTCAAGATGGCTTACTCGTTGTTGGGCGTGGTCTTTGGTGGGATCGCGTGGGGGCTCTCGGGCGGAGACACCGAAGTGATGACTGCGGTGATCGTGCCAGCGGTCAACGGAGACTACGTGGTCACCCCGAGCCACCTTCGAGGCGAGGAAACCCTTGAGTTCATCGGTCGGCGGCCGGGTTATCGCGAAGATATGGTGGTCCTCGAAGAGGTCTACTAGCCCGCCAGACCGCCGCGAGAGAATCGCTGCTCGGGAGCTGGCGGGGGCTTTTGGCCCGCGCGGGTGGAAGGCCGAGCAGCCGCGGCTCCGAGCCGGCTGGATCCCGAGGATCGGACCCGGGCTGTGCGGAGCGGCCCGCTGAGAGCGGAAATTCGCCGCTGGCTGGGGTCTACGGGAGTTGGGGGTGAAGGAGAGGAGGAGGTTGGCCGATCCAAAAGGGGTGGCTGGCGTCTCCGATCCTGAACCGCGATCCTTGCAGGCTGGGTTATGACTGATCTGGGCTCTCAGGTTTATTTGGCATTCGCGGCTGGCCTCATCTCCGTACTGTCGCCTTGCGTGCTGCCGCTGATGCCCGCCTACCTATCCCTGATCTCGGGGATCTCTGTCGAAGAGATGCAGGAGGGCGGAACCACCGCCGTGATCCGACGGCGAGTGATGTTGGCGTGTTGCGCGTTCGTTATGGGATTTTCCTGCGTCTTCGTAATGATGGGTGTCGGCGCGTTCGCGGTCGGGCACGTTGTTCGTACCTGGCAGGCGGAGATCCTGGGAGTTCAATTCGGCTTCGTACAGATCGCCGGGGTTTTCATCATCCTGCTGGGCCTTCACATGACCGGACTGGTTCCGATTCGAGCCCTGTACCGCGACACTCGCTTTCACCTGCAGTTCAAACAGAGGAGTGCGCTGAGTGCATTCCTCGTGGGCGCGGGCTTCGCGCTCGGATGGTCCCCTTGCATTGGGCCGCCGCTGGCGATGATCCTCACGATCGCGGGTAACAGCGAAACAGCGCTGCACGGCATGGCGCTGCTGATGGTCTACTCTTCGGGATTGGCGATTCCATTCCTGATTGCGGGCTGGAGCATCGAGCATTTCTTCCAAGCATTTTCGCGGATCAAAATGCACTTTCGAAAATTTGAGATTGCCTCGGGTGGGATTCTCGTCGGCGTTGGCATATTGCTTGTGACGGATCAGCTCACCGCTCTCAATGGCCGCTTCCGATTTATGAACGATTGGGTGGCCGCCGCGGAGCAGATGCTTCAATGAGCCGAGCAGCGGTTCGCGCGGTCGTGCAGGGCGTGATCTCGATGCTCTGGTTGGTCTTGCTCCCCGGACTGGGCTGCAGTGCCCAGGAGGGCGGCGATCGCGGCGCATCGGCATCCGAATCCGCTTCTGAAAAACCCAAGAAGCCCGCTCCGAATTTCGAATTGAAGGGTGTCGATGGGAACCTGATCTCCCTGGCCGATCATCGCGGCAAGCCCGTCCTGATCGACTTCTGGGCTACCTGGTGTGTCCCGTGTATCTACCAGGTCCCCGAGCTGAATGCGTTCTGGAAGATGCACCGAGAGGCCGACGATGTGGCGGTGATTGGCGTTGCGGTCGATGTCGAAGGCGCATCGGTGGTGGGGCCGTGGGTTAAAGAAAAGGGCGTCGAATACCAGATCGCAATCGGAGATGAGGCCCTGGCCCGGAGTTTCGGTGTGATGGGATTTCCCACGCTTGCGATCATTACCCCCGATGGGGACATTGAGTCACTCCATGTCGGGCTGATCGAGGTGGAGGAGCTGGAGCGTCTGCTGGCGCCCTTGATCGGCTCCTCCCAGGCCGACTCGCCGACCCTCTGAGCGTAAACACGCTCCCGTTGGCTGGGCTCCCGGCCCGCCCGCGAAGCCCTCAAGCTCGAACGCATATCCGTCGAAACCGCTGTTGGCGTACCTCAGGAAGGAGTGACGGCTTGGCGCGAAACGACGACACCGAGGTCCGAACCCGAGGCTCCTATGAGCGAGCATTCGAGGCCGGCGCGACCATATTCGACGAGGGGGAGTCGGGCGACAAGCTCTACATCATCCGAAGTGGCGAAATCGAATTGTCTCGAACCGCGCGTGGCGATCAGCGCGTCGTCGCTCGACTCGGCGCGGGCGATTTTTTCGGAGAGCTCGGGGTGGTGCTCGGCCAACCTTGCATCAACCGGGCGGTCGCGGTCTGCAAAACACGGGTGCTGGAACTCGACCGCGAGACCCTCCAGGCGATGTGTCTCGGCGAGCCCGAGATTGCCATCCGAATGATTCGGGTTCTGGTGTCGCGGCTCATCGAAGCGGAGCGGAGGCTCGCGGTGCTGGGGGTCGATGATCTGCTTCGGCCCATGGTGCGGGATCTGATTCGCAAAGCAGAGCCCAATCCGGAGGGCGGGTACCGCATACCGAGCACGCTTCAGGAGCTCGCAGGCGACTGCGGTCTTTCGATGTTCGAAGCCCACCGCGCCCTGAATCAGCTCTTCGATTCCAAGGTGATTCGACTGGTCGATGACTGTCTCTTCGCCAAGGACCTCGATACCCTATCGGCCTGCCTCGAGCCCGTGCAGGCCACTTAGCCCGCGCAGCTTCCCACCTCGAAAAGGCCTCATGAAAAAAGGTGCCGCAGAGGCGGCGCGACCCAGCCAGCTGGGCCCTGCCAGAGTCAAGCCCCAGCGTTGGTTGGGCCCGAAGCATGACTGCCCGGCGAGGTGGCCCTACTGGCTCCCTGTGGCGAATGGCCGCCGGGTCTGCGGGTAGCGGGGGCTGCCGGTTTTCGCAGGGCTCTGTTAGCGTGGACTCTCCGGTCTGGGTGGGGGGGATGCGTGGGACGCAGGATTGAGGCCTTCTGGGTGCTGGTGACAGCCCTGTTCGTATCTGCGCCTGCGCTCGCGGCTTTCGATGCCGCCTTCGACGGAGCCACGTTCGAGGTCACCGCCGACACCCTCGAATACGAGCGCGCCCGCGACGTGTATGTGGCGCGCGGAAACGTCCGGCTGGTTCAGGAAGGCAAGACACTCTCGGCGGATTGGATCAGTTTCAGCCGCCGAGGCGGTCGTGGTGTGGCGAGCGGAAACGTGATTTTTTCCAACGGGACCGACACCATTTTTTCGAGTTTCGTCGAATTCAACATCACCACGCTGCAGGGCGTTCTCCTGATGGCGCACTTCGACGATTCGGAAAATCGATTCCGGATGGAGGGAGAAGAGATCGTCAAGACCGGCGATCGCACCTACACATTCAAGCGAGGGCGGTTTACGACCTGTCGCTGCCCGGATGACGACGAAGATCCGTGGCAGATCCGGGCGTCGAGCGCGGACCTCGAAGTCGAGGGCTATGCGGTCGCCCGCAATACGACGATAAACATCCTCGGCGTTCCAATCATCTGGATGCCCTGGATGTTTTATCCGGTCAAGACCGAACGTGACTCGGGTTTTCTATTGCCAGAGTTCGCCTACCGCGATCGAACCGGATTCGATATCGGACTGCCATTCTTCTGGGCAGCAGCGCCCAACGTCAATGTGACGTTGACACCGCACTGGCTCTCGAAGCGCGGCGTCAAGGGTGACGTGGAGGCGGAGTATCTCATTGGCGAGCACTCGTCCGGGGCGGTCTTCGCGTCTTTCATCCGCGACGATGACGTCGACGCCAACAGCCTCGAAAATCCCTACGACCGCGAGCGCTGGATTGCGAAGGGGCGCCAGGATTTCCACCTGCCGCACGGCTGGCGGCTCAAGTCGGAGTTCCAGCTGGTCTCAGACAACGCCTATCCCTCGGACTTCCGAGACCTCCCCGAGACGCGGTACGACCGGTTCCTGACCTCGAATGTCTCTGCGACGAAACACTTCAACGAATTGGGAGACTATGGTTTTGTCGCCTCCGCGCTCTACGCTGACGACCGCCAGAATCCCGATGATCAGGACCGCGACGATTACCTGCTTCACCGCATGCCGAACGCCGAGTACACCATGCTTCCGCAGCGGGCTCCGTGGCTCGAGCAGCTCGTTCCTTCCTTCGACGCCGAGTACACCTACTTCGCGCAATTCGAGAATCCCAACAAATCGTTCGCGTCGAGCAGCGACGTGTCGAAGCAAAGGAAAAGAGGTTGCGGTGGCTTTGGGGTGGTGAACATTCCGACGTTGTCGGCGGATGGACTCTTCTACGACGTCGGGATCGACGCGCTCGCCAACGCGCAAGAGAAACCGGGTGCCGCGGGTGGGGTGGACCCCCACGGCGATGATTACTGCTCGTTCAACGGCACCGGGTCCGAGGGCAACGGGCTCTTCGACGAGGGGGAGCCGCTCGCCGATCGCGGCCACCGCGTGAAGCTGAATCCCCGATTGGCGCTGCCCGGACGACTCGGCAATTACTTGGAGGTCTACCCTGAAGTTGGCTACCGGCAGACCTTCTACGATTCGCGCGAAAAGGGAAGCGAATCGTGGGGGATGCTCACGGGTCGCGTCGATCTCCGCTCACGCCTCCAGCGCAGCCTGGGCATGGGGGTGGTCCACATCATGGAGCCACGCCTCGGCTACGCGGTGGTGGTCGCGCCGAACTTCAGGGACGAACCCGTCTTTACACCGAGGACCGCTCGGCCCCAGACACGCATTCGCCAACTCAACCTCGACAATGTGACGAGGAATGGCGCAGACCGACTCGAAGATTTCAACGGCATCACCTGGGGCATCAGCAACCGATTCTACCGGCGGGCAACCGCCGATCAGGGCCCGCGATTACTCGCGGATTTCATCATCCTGTCGCAGTACGACTTTTCCAATGGTGGGCAAATCGGAAACGTCATTGCCGACGGAATGGCATGGCTGGGTGACGCCACGGAGCTCCGTTTCAACGCGGGTTTCGATCCTGACGAGACCACGCTCGAGGAGGCGCTCGCCGAAGCCGTTTGGCGTGGCCAGCGTATGGCGCTTCGGCTCCGTTACCGTTACCTGAGGAACATTCCGAATTTCTTCGAAAATTTTCTCGAAGCGAACGAACGCTATGAAAATTTTCGGAACAATTTCGATCGAATCAACCAGGTCAGCGGAACGGTGGCCTACCGTTTGGGTGCGAACTGGTTGGTCCGCTATCAAGGCGGCTACTCGTTCGAGCGTTCCTTTTCACTCACACATCGAGGCGCGATCGAGTACGTCAGCCAATGTGATTGCTGGGCAGTGGGCGTTGAGGCTCGGAAGAACCGCGATACCGGGGTCGAGTTCCATCTCGTCTACCGGGTCGTCGGACTCGGAAGGGGCAAAGCCGCATCGAGGGGGTCGGGGCTCGCGCAGTTCAGCTTCCTTGACGGCATCTAGAACGTTTGATAACAACGCGTTTCTGCACTGTTTTTTCATCCCTGGGCGCCAGCGGGCGCCCGTCGAGAGGCCGAGTTGCACCGCCCGTCCCGAGAATCGTTCGACGAGCTTGCGCAGCGCGGGAACTGGGTTCCCGTCGTGCGCGAGATTCGTGCCGATCTGGACACTGCGTTGTCGCTTTTCAGGCGCCTCGACGACGGTGAGACGAGCTTTCTCTTCGAGTCTGCCACGGGTGCCGAAAAGTGGGCCCGCTACAGCTTCATGGGATGTGGCGCGCGCGCGATCTTTCGGGCCCGCGGAGAAGCCGTCGAGTGGATCGAGGCGGGCCGAACCGAGAGGCTCCAGATCGAAGGCGATCCTCTCGTCTATCTGCGAAACAAGCTGGCCGCAATCGACGCAGTGATTCCAGAGACGGGGGGCGACTTGCCACCATTTCTCGGTGGTGCGGTCGGGTTCGTGAGCTACGACTGGGTTCGCTTCGTCGAGAAAATTCCCGATGCCAATCCGGACGAGATCGGTTTGCCGGATCTCTGGTTCGTATTCCCGGAGATCGTCGTCATTCACGACAACGCGCGTAGCACGGCATTCGTTGTGCGCCACGTCGAGATTCAGCCCGGTGACGATCGCACTTCGATCTACGAGGCTGCGGTGGCGGACGTGGACGCCGTGGTGAAGAAACTTCGCCAGCCGCTGCCCGTTGAGCCGGAGAGAGAGGCAGTGCGCGCGCCGATGGATCTGGTGCGATCCTCAACCCGAGAATCGTTCCACCAGATCGTGAAGCGAGCCAAGGAGTACATCGAGGCTGGCGACATCTTTCAGGTGGTGCTCTCACAACAGTTTCGCGTACCTCTTCAGGTGGATCCGTTTACCATCTACCGACACCTGCGAGCGATCAATCCGAGTCCCTATCTATTCTTCATGCGCTGCGATGGTGCGGTGATGATAGGCTCGTCTCCAGAGGCGCTCGTGCGGCTCACCGGCCGCAGCATCGATGTGCGACCGATCGCCGGGACGAGACGTCGCGGTGCCACACCCGAAGAGGACGACGTGATCGAGGCGGGCCTGCTCGCGGACGAGAAGGAGCGTGCGGAGCATCTGATGCTCGTCGATCTGGGCCGCAATGACGTGGGGCGGGTTGCCGAGATAGGTAGCGTGAAACTGAGCGAATTTGCGATCGTCGAACGCTACTCACATCTGATGCATATTGTGTCCAACGTTCAGGGTGAACTGCGACCCGACCTCGATTGGCTGGATCTCCTGCGGGCAACGTTCCCGGCTGGAACGCTGTCGGGCGCACCCAAGGTTCGCGCGATGGAAATCATCGACGAACTCGAGAATCTTCGCCGCGGTCACTACGGGGGCTGCGTGGGCTACATCGACTATTCGGGCAACATGGATACCGCGATCACCATTCGAACCATGCTGATCAAGGACGGCGATATCTTCATGCGCACGGGGGCGGGAATCGTCGCGGACTCCGATCCGGACTACGAATTCGAAGAGACCATGACCAAAGTTCAGGCTCTCGTGGAAGCGATCGATATGGCGCGAGAGGGAATCGATTGATGGCGAATCCGCCCTGCAGGAGCAAAGGTAGCCCGTGCGCCTCTTGATGATCGATAATTACGATTCCTTCACCTTCAATCTGGTTCAATACCTGGGTGAACTCGGTGCTCAAGTCGAGGTTGTCCGGAACGACGTCCAGTCGGTGGACGAGGTACTCGATCGCAAGCCCGCTGGCGTGGTAATTTCGCCGGGCCCCGGTGAACCCAAGGCTGCCGGCATATCGATCGAGTTGGTGTCGGCGTGTGCGAAGCGCGGGGTTCCGTTGCTGGGCGTCTGCCTCGGCCACCAGTCGATCGGCGTCGCGTTCGGGGGGCAGATCGTGCGAGCCCAGTCGATCATGCACGGAAAAGTGTCCTCGATCGAACACGATGGAAGCGGAGTGCTCCGAGGGATTGCATCGCCCTTCGAAGCGACTCGTTATCATTCGCTGGTGATCGAGAAGGAATCTTGCCCCGAAGAACTCGTGATTACGGCCCGCAGCGACGATGGCGAGATCATGGGAGTTCGGCATCGGGAACTTCCGATCGAAGGTGTTCAATTTCACCCGGAGTCGATCCTGACACGGGTCGGAAAGACGCTGCTCGGCAGTTTCCTGGAAGGCTGCTCGCCCGGAGTCGGCGCGTGAGCCTGGGTATGGCGATTGCCGCCGCGATGGAGGGCTCTGAGGTGCCGGGCCCGATCCTCGAGGCCGCGTTTTTCGAAATCATGGATGGCAAGGCGTCTGCGGTGCAAATGGCCGGGCTGCTCATCGCGCTGCGTTGTAAGGGTGAGACGGTTGGCGAAATCGTGACGGTCGCGAAGGCGCTGCGGAGTCGAGCCGTGATGGCGCCGAGTGTCGAATCCAAGGCGATCGACACCTGCGGAACGGGTGGCGATGGCGCCGACACCTTCAACATTTCGACGACCGCTGCGTTCGTCGTCGCGGGCGCCGGAGTGCCCGTCGCGAAACACGGAAATCGAGCAGCGAGCAGCAACGCCGGCAGCGCCGACGTGCTCGAAAGCCTGGGCGTTCGCGTCGATCTCCCGGTGACGGAATCCGCGAAGATTCTCAGCGAAATCGGCATCGTGATGTTTTTTGCCCCGCGCGCTCACCCCGCGATGAAGGCGATTGCATCGGTGCGTCGGGAACTCGGCGTTCGAACGATGATGAACTGCCTGGGGCCTCTACTCAATCCGGCGGGTGTTCGAATGCAACTGGTTGGAGTTTACGCGCCCGAATTGGTGGAGCTGTTGATTGAGGCGTTGGGCGAGCTGGGTGCAGTCCGGGCGCTCGTGGTACACGGTTCGGATGGCCTGGACGAGATTACGACCTGCGGGCAGACGAATGCGGCGTTTCTCGCGGATGGCGAGGTCACGCCGATTGTGATCAACCCCACGAGCCTCGGAATTCCAGCCCCGCTTCGGGGCGCACTTCGCGGAGGTACGGCGAAGGAAAATGCCAACATCGTGCGCAGCCTGCTCGAGGGTGAGAGCGGTGCGAGGCGCGACATCGTGCTGATCAATGCCGGAGCGGCGATCTGGGTGGCAGATGCTGCTGAAAACCTCGAGGAAGGCATCGAACTCGCCCGGCGAAGCATTGACTCGGGTGCAGCCCGCGAGCGATTGGAGCTGCTGATCGCGGCATCCAATGCGGGAGTGGGCACTGAAGAATGAGCATCCTCGAAGAAATCCTCGTTCGGAAACGAGCCGAAGTGTCGGAAGCCAAGGAGCGACTTGCGACAGCCAGTCTGGCTTCGGCCGCTGAGGCTTGCCGCGAATCGACCCGGGGGTTCCGCACGGCGCTCACGCGGGGGGGCAAGCCGCGAATCGTTGCCGAGTTGAAGTCGCGCTCGCCGAGTCGCGGCGTGATCCGAGCCGATTTCGACCCGGTGAGCTGCGCGAAGGCCTACTTCGAGGGGGGGGCGGCTGCGATCTCGGTGCTGACTGACAGCCACTATTTTGGCGGAGAGCTGGCTACCCTCGAGATCGTGAGGCGTGCTGTCCCGCTACCGCTGCTGCGCAAGGATTTCGTGGTGGATTCCTATCAGATCGACGAGGCGCGCGTCGCGGGCGCAGACGCGGTCCTGCTGATCGTTGCGGGGTTTCCCGGGAGCGATTCGGCAGCCGAGATCAGACGACTCCGGGATCGAGCCGATCACCTTGGGCTCGACGCACTGGTTGAAGTTCACGACGATCGCGAATTCGACATTGCGATCGAGTGCGGTGCGAACCTCATCGGCGTCAACAATCGCGATCTCGGCACCTTCGAGGTCGATCTCAAGATCAGCGAGCGGCTCGCCGGTCGGGCACCTGATGGAGTCGTCGTCGTCGCGGAATCTGGCATCTTTACGGCCGAGGATGTAGCGAGATTGGAGTCGGCTGGTGCCGATGCATTCCTAGTGGGCGAAGCGTTGATGCGAGAACCGGACCTCGGGCTCGCTTTGCGAGAACTACGGAGGAAATTGTGACAGGGAGTATTCGGATCAAGATCTGTGGGATCACGGATCCCGAAGACGCACAGGCGGCTGTCGATGCTGGCGCGGATCTGATCGGGTTGAATTTTGTGCCAGGTTCACCGCGTATGCTGGATCTCAAGACGGCTGTGGCCATTGCGGAGCGGGTAGAAGGGCAGGTCGAGCGGGTCGGTGTTTTTCAGGATGCGGAAGACGACGAGATTACCCGCGTATTGCGCAGGGTGGAGCTCGAGCGCATTCAATTTCACGGAGACGAAACCGAGGAACAGGTCGAGGCGGTGGACCTCCCGGTCATCAAGGCGCTTCGCGGAGCAGACCTCAGTGCGGCCGAAGAATATCCGGGGACGATGTTGCTGCTCGATCACCCGAGCGAAGGTGGTGGCAGCGGTGTCGCATGGGAGTGGAGCGACGCGGGGGCGCTGATCGAGAAGGGCCACGACGTGATCATCGCGGGTGGTCTCACGGCCGAAAACGTCGCCGAAGCCATCCGCGGCCTCGGCGATCTGCTTCCCTGGGGAATCGACGTCGCATCGGGTGTCGAAGGCGAGGGGCACCGCAAGGATCTCGACAAGATCACAGCGTTCATCGAGGCGGTTCGACAGGCGGAGAACGAGGAGCAATGAGCGCGATCGACATCCCGGGTCGCTTTGGTGACTACGGTGGGCGTTACGTGCCCGAGGTGTTGGTCGCTGCGCTCGATGAACTCGCGGACGCGTACCCTCGGGTATCCCAGAGTCGTGAATTCCAGGCCGAACTCGACGGGTTGCTGACCACTTACGCAGGGCGCCCTACACCTCTGACCTTTGCGCGGCGAATCACGGAAGACCTCGGCGGCGCGAAGATCTACCTGAAGCGCGAAGATCTCGCGCACACCGGTGCACACAAGGTCAACAACGTCATCGGGCAGTGCCTACTCGCGCGCTACATGGGAAAACGGCGCGTGATCGCGGAGACGGGTGCTGGTCAGCACGGCGTGGCGACGGCTACGGCCTGCGCGTTGTTGAATTTGGATTGCGAAGTTTACATGGGCGAGAAAGACGTCGATCGCCAGGCTCTCAATGTTTTTCGGATGGAGTTGCTCGGCGCTCGTGTCCATCCGGTGTCGAGTGGGTCGAAGACCCTGAAGGACGCCATCAACGAAGCGATGCGAGATTGGGTGACCAACGTTCTCGATACCTACTACTGCATCGGTTCGGTGATGGGCCCTCATCCGTACCCGACAATGGTTCGCGATTTCCAGCGCGTCATCGGTATCGAAGCGCGCCAGCAGATCATGGACGTGGAGGGGAGGTTGCCCGATGTGCTCCTCGCCTGCGTTGGCGGGGGCTCGAACGCCATCGGCCTATTTCACCCGTTCATCGACGATGAGAACGTTCAGATGGTCGGCGTCGAAGCGGCCGGCGAAGGACTGGAATCCGGGCGTCACGGGGCCGCGCTCAGCGCAGGGGCCGCGGGTGTGTTGCACGGGATGCGAAGCCTCGTTCTTTCCGACGATGATGGTCAGATCTTCGAGGCCCATTCGATTTCGGCGGGACTCGATTATCCGGGGGTCGGCCCAGAACATGCCCATCTTCGAGACACTGAGCGTGCCACCTATGTGACCGCTGATGACGAGTCGGCGCTCGACGCCTTCCTCTATCTATCGAGGATGGAGGGCATCATTCCAGCGCTCGAATCCGCGCACGCGATCGCGCACGCGCGGGTTCTGGCGCCAACTCTATCCAGCGATGCCATCGTGCTGATCAATTTGTCCGGGCGTGGCGACAAGGACGCGCCTCTCGTCCGCAGTATTCTCGAAGCGCGGCGCTCTGGCTCACACTGATGGGTCGAATCGAAAGCCAATTTTCGCGGCTGCGAAAGCGCGGGGAACGCGCGCTGATTCCATTCATTACCGCCGGAGATCCAAGCCTCCCGACCACCGAAGCCTTGGTGATGGCCATTGCCGAGGCTGGTGCTGATCTCATCGAAATCGGTGTTCCGTTTTCGGACCCCCTCGCTGAAGGACCTACCATCCAGCGTTCGAGCGAGCGCGCTCTTCGTGCGGGGACCACGCTGCGCGGAGTTCTTGGGCTCGTCAAGAATTTGCGTCCCAAGCTCGATCAACCACTCGTGCTGATGGGTTATGCGAACGTCTTCTTGGCGATGGGCGAACGAAACTTCGCGGAAGCCGCGAAGGAAGTTGGTGTCGACGGTGTCATTGCAGTCGATCTGCCGCCCGAGGAGGGCGAGCTCTTCTTCGAATCGCTGATCGAATGTGAGGTCGATCCGATCCTACTGGCCTCGCCTACGACCTTGGATTCTCGCCTCGCAATGCTGGTAGAGAAGACCCGGGGGTTTCTCTATTACGTATCGCTTACGGGTGTTACTGGGGCGCGACAGGAGATCGCGGAGGGCCTGGAAGATGCTGTTTCGAGGATTCGAAAGATTTCCGATGTTCCGGTCTGCGTCGGTTTTGGAATTTCGACGCCCGAGCAGGTGAGCGAGATCGGGCGTTTTGCCGATGGAGTAGTTGTGGGAAGCGCGATCGTGAACCTGATCGAAGCTGCAGAGACACCGGGGCCAGCTGTCGATTCAGTCTCCGAGTTCGTGGCGAAGCTCAAGCAGGCTCTTCGGTGAATCGTTCGAAGAGTTCCATCGTCTGACGCCTGGTTTCCTCCAGGCTGCCGGTGTTGTCGATGACGACGTCGGCCATCGCTTTTTTGCGCTCGATCGGTAGCTGTGCGCGAACTCGTTGGAGTGCCGATTCGCGATCGCAACCGTCTCTGCTCATCTGCCGCTCGATCTGCTGTTGCTCCGACGCATAGACGAGGATCGCGGAATCGAAGGTGTGAGTGAATTCACCGTTCGGGTTTCTCGTGCTCCTTTCGAACAGGAGCGGGATGTCTATCACGATCAGAGGCGCACCCGCCGCCTGGGCGCTGGCCACGCGGTCGGCAATGGTGGCGGTGACCTTGGGGTGGACGATCTCTTCTAGCCGTTTGCGAGCAGCGACATCGCCGAAAGCGATCGCGCCGAGGGCATGGCGATCGAGCCTGCCTTCAGCGTCGACGAGCTCGGTCCCGAAAGCTTCTTTGATTTTTTCGAGCATCGGGGCTCCGGGCGCCTGGAGCTCGTGCACGATCGCATCCGCGTCGATGACCGTTGCGCCGAACGATTCGAAGAAGCGCGCCACTGTGCTCTTCCCCGTTCCGATCCCTCCAGAAAGTCCGAGAATCGAAGCCATGGCGCGGAGAGTCGCATGCTCTGGCGCTCAGCGCACATCACTAAGAGATCGCTTCGTTGTCGCTGCATTCGTCCATCATGACGCAGTTCTTGCCGGCAGCTTTGGCGCGGTAGAGTGCGCGGTCTGCCTCGTCAAAAAACTTCTTTCGATTGCCACCGTATTGGGCGCTACCGATCGAAACCGTCGCGCGTGTGAGTCGCATCGATTCGCCCAGAATGAACGAGGACTCAGCGATCGCGGTCCGGATTTTTTCTGCGAGTTGATAGGCACCTTTCTGGTCGGTATCGGGAGCGAGCACCGCGAATTCCTCGCCGCCGTACCGAGCCAATAGATCGCTCGAGCGCACGCTTGCATTCATGATCATAGCGAGCCCGTGGAGGAGCTCATCGCCCGCAGCGTGACCGAACCGGTCGTTGAGGGATTTGAAGTCGTCGATGTCGAGCAACAAGAGAGCCAGCGGGGTAGAGGCACGGGTCGCGCGCCTGATTTCGCGCGTGAGCTGATCCTGAAAGAATCGGTGATTGTGCAGCTTGGTGAGCCCGTCGGTGATCGAAAGTTGCTCGAGCAACTCGTTGGCCTGCCTGAGCTTGATGTTGTGGGTCCGCAGGTTTTCATTGCTCTCGTTGATTTGGTCTCGGTCCGAGCGGATCTGCTGCAACATATGGTTGAAGGCTGTGATCAGCACTCCGATCTCATCCCGGGCTGCGGGAACCGAAAGTTCAAAGTCGAACTTCCCCTCGGCGACCTGCCGCGCACCCACCGATAGCGATTCGATCGGTTTCAAGACGGCGGACGTGACCTGATAGGCGATGAGGCTGAGCACGAGGATCGCGATCAGATCGATCAGCAGCACCCGGCGAATCAAGACAAGCAGCGGCGAGTAGGCGATTCCAAAGGGAACCTCGAAGGCGACGAACCAGCCGGAGTTTCCCAGCGGATGAGCGGCGCTCACCGTATGACGCCATGGAGAATTGTTGGATTCCCGGACACCGCCGCGTCCCTTCGCGTCGGCGTTTGGAGGTTCGATCTGGTTGGGAGCTTCCGCCCCACCGCTGGCGAGCACACTGCCGGTACCCGTTGTGAGGAGCATGGAGCCATCGGGATTCAGCAGATGTTCTCGCAGGAGGAGCGCGAGCTCGTTCCGATCGAAAACTCCTATGGCGAAGATGGGTGGTTGATCTTCTCCCGATGCCAAAAACGAGATCGCCGGAACGACGATCCCGTTGGTGAGCCGGTGGGTTATGAATTTCTTTTCGGTGTGTGATCCGTCGATTGCGGGCGGACAGGTGGGCTCGAGACCGACGGTGCCGACGGGAGTGTCGCTGCCATCACAGAGCGAAAAGCCTTCGAAGTAGTGACTCTCGCGCAACAGCTCCGCGAGAGCAGATTCGCGCGTGCCGTCCCACGGAGGAGACGTCAATCGCACCAGCTCTTCGCGACCCGCCGAGAGCCAGGCGGCGGTGCTTTCGGCTGCGCTCTCGACGGCTCTGAGATAGCGCTCATTGATCGATTGGGTGAGTGAGTTCTGGACGGGTTTGATCGACGCCCAGCTCACGAGCGCCGCGGACGCAAAGCTCCCCAAGAAGACCATCAGCACGATCTTCGTAACGAGGCTGTTGATCGTCGGGTGCTCTTCTAGTGGGTCGATTTCAGGCATGAGCCCTTCGGTATTGCCGGTTGCTGATGCATCGACCATCGGGCAGGTCGGCTTGACGACTATTCGGTTTCCAAAATCCAGATAAATACTTGGTTTTCAGCTACTTAGAGGCAGAAAGCGCCATCTGCGCGGCTGAGTGCGGAAGATTCCGATAACCCCTTGCAATTCCGATGAAAATCCCAATTCGGAGAATTGCGCGGACTGTGGGCCTAAACTACCTTGCCCGAGGTTTTTCAGGGGGTTAGCGGGATTTTTGGCACCCGCGGCCTTCCGAACGCCAACCCCCGCGCCAACGCGTCCTTTTACCGTCACGCATCTGCGATGGTCGGTGGTCGCAACGGGAGCAGAATGGGCAAACCCGAACAGTCGAATTCAGACTCCGAAGCTTCCGATCCGGATTCGGAACTCGCCCGCCTGCGCGAGCAGATCGACGCGGTGGATCAAGCCATTCTCGAGCAATTGAATCGGCGTGCGAAATGGGTGCTCGATGTGGGCCGCCTCAAGCAGTCCCGGGGCGCGTCCGTGTACGAGGGGGGGCGCGAGAAGGGGATCGTGAGCGGCCTCGTTGCGAGCAACCCCGGCCCGTTTCCCAACGATGGGCTGGCCCCGGTATTTCGAGAGATCATTTCTGCGACCCGCTCGCTCGAGGACGCCCTTTCGATTGCCTACATGGGGCCCGAAGGAACGTTCAGCCACGAGGCAGCGAACCTGAAATTCGGTCGGCTCGCGGCGCTCGAGTCGGTTCCCAGTATCGGCGACGTATTCGCTGCTGTGGAGCGCGAGTCGGCGAGTCTCGGGATCGTGCCCGTCGAGAACACGACCGAAGGGATCGTCACCCAGGCCCTCGATGCGTTCGTGGACAGCGACGTGCTGATCTGCGGTGAGGTGTTGCTGCGAATCTCGAATCACCTGGCGTCTCGCAGCGGCCGAATCGAAGACGTCCAGCAGGTGGCATCGAATCCCCAACCCCTCGCCCAATGCCGACGATGGCTGGACCGCAATCTCCCCGGCGTCGAACGCCTGGAGACGGTCAGTACGACGGCGGCTGCGCAGCTGGCCGCCAAGGATGGATCCGTTGCTGCGATCTGCAGTGCCGGTGCGGTCGAGGGCAATGGGTTGCAGACCATCGAGGCCTCGATCGAGGATCGGAGAGACAACACGACCCGTTTCCTCGTGATTGGCAAACAGAAACCGGAGCCGACCGGGAACGACCTCACTTCCGCGGTTTTCACGATCCGCAGGGACGAGCCGGGCGGTCTTCACCGGCTCCTTCAACCATTCTCCGACGAGGGAATCAATCTCACATCGATCCAATTGCGCCCGATCCGGGGCAAACCCTGGGAGTACCTCTTCTTTCTGGATCTCGAGGGGCATCAGAAAGAACCGCGAGTCGAGAGAGCGCTCTCGATCGTGGCGAATATCGCGCATTCGCACCGCGTGCTGGGCTCATTTCCGAGGGCTGACGTCGAGCGTGGTCGGAGTTAGGTGATGGGTCTGGAAAAAATCATCAAGCCCCACATCCTCGAGCTCGAGCCCTATCAGCCCGGCAAACCCATTGAAGAACTCGAGCGTGAACTCGGAATCGAGGGCTGCATCAAGCTCGCTTCCAACGAGAGCGCAATCGGGCCCTCGCCGAAGGCGATGGCCGCGGTTCGTGACGCGATTGAGGGAGTCCACCGCTACCCGGACGGCGCGAGTTTTGCACTCCGTGAACGGCTTTCGGGCCAACTCGATGTGGAACCGGCGCAACTCGTCTTCGGTGCCGGCGCGGATGAGATCCTCGAACTTCTCGCCAAGGTGCTGCTGGGACCCGGCGACGAGGCGGTCTATGCCTGGCCTTCTTTTGCGATGTATCCAATTGTCGTACAGGGAATGGGGGCGACCTCAATCCGTGTGCCTCTCACGGGAGATCTGACACACGACCTCTCCGCAATGGCTGCTGCCGTCACCGAACGGACACGTCTGATCTTCATCTGCAATCCGAACAATCCGACGGGCACCAGCGTGGGTGCCGAAGCCTTTGATCGCTTTGTCGAGTCGTTGCCCGATACGGTCGTATTGGCGATCGACGAGGCGTACTTCGAGTTCGTCCGGCGCCCCGATTTTCCCGACTCGCTTGGATGGGTGCGCGACCGACCGGGAACGATCGCGCTTCGCACATTTTCCAAGATCTTTGGCCTCGCGGGCCTCCGAATCGGTTTCGGTGTCGCCGATCTTGAACTCGCCAGTTACCTCCAGCGGGCGAGGCACCCCTTCAACGTCAATCGCTTGGCCGAAGTCGCCGCGTTGGCGGGACTCGAAGATTTCGAACACGTGGAACGTGCTCGAGCGACGAATTCCGAGGGCGTCGATTATCTCCGCCGTGAACTCGACGTGATCGGGATCGAGACGTGGCCGACGGATGCGAACTTTCTGCTCGCGAATGCGGGAGCCGAGACGGCCGAGCGCTTGCTGCGGGAGGGCATCATCGTCAGACCGCTGAACAGTTTCGGGATGCCGGATTATGTTCGCATCAGCGTCGGGCTTCCGGAGGAGAATGAACGCCTTGTCAAGGCACTGCGAAGGCTGCGGGAGGGGAGTTTGTGAAGCCTCTCTTTGATCGGATCGCAGTGATCGGGCTTGGATTGCTCGGTGGATCGGTTGCAGCGGCAGCGAAACAGCACGCCGTTGCGAGCACGGTGGCTGGCGCTAGCCGGAGCAGCGACGCGCGGGATTTTGCGCTCCGCCAAGAGTGGGTCGATGAGGTCGGCACCGCGCAAGAGGCCGCGAACGGTGCCGATCTCGTTGTACTGGCAACGCCGGTTTTTGCAATGGTCGATGTGCTCCGCGAACTGGCTCCTGTGCTGAAACCGGGTTCGATCGTGACGGACGTCGGAAGCGTCAAGGCACAGCTCGCGGAAACCCTGCCGGGCCTGCTCCCGGAAGGTGTTCGCTACGTGGGTTCGCATCCCATGGCCGGAAGTCACGAGCGCGGCATCGAGTACGCGCGTGCCGACCTGTTCGTGAACTCGTCCTGCGTCGTAACCGATTTCGGGCAGTCCGAAGCGAAGCTGCGCGTGTGCTCGTTCTGGCAGGCACTGGGAGCGCACGTCGTGATTCGCGACCCCGTGGCGCACGACGATCAGGTCGCATGGATGAGTCACGCACCCCATGTGCTCGCTTTCGGTTTTGCGGCCGCGCTGGCACGCGCACCCGAGGGCTCAGGGGAACTTGCGGGTGGCGGGTTTCGGGATTTCACACGGATTGCAGAGAGTGATCCCGAACTCTGGAGCGATATCTTGACCGCAAACCGGAAGGCGCTTGGCGCGCCGCTGGCTGCGGTGAGTGAGCAGTTTCGAGAACTGAGTCAAGCAATCGAGGCGAATGATCCGGAAGCGGTCGAGCGCTGGATTTCGGGGGCGCGCGATGCGCTTGCCCTCGTGGTTCGATCGACATCACAGGCGAGATCGATGGATGAAGGTCATGCATCGAGTCAAACCACCGATCCCCGAACGAAGTCGGACCCGCGTTCGGGGCATGAAAGCGAAGACACAACTGATGAATGAAGCAACCTCCAATTCTGAAGCAACTTCGGACGTTACGGGCGAAACGTTCGCCGAGCTATTCGACTCGACGAGTACAGCTCTCAAGGAGGGTGAAGTCGTCGAGGGAATCATCCTTTCCATCGACGATGATAACGTTCAGATCGACATTGGATTCAAATCGGAAGGCCTGGTTCCGACCTGGGAATTCATGGATGACGACGGAACCCTCCATATCAGTGTCGGCGACAGGATCGAGGTACTTCTCGAAGAAGCGGAAGACTCGAACGGCCGAATTGTACTGTCCAAGGAAAAGGCCGATCGGCTCAAGATTTGGGACGACATCAGCAGGGCCTATAAGGCCGAGGAGCCTGTCGAGGGTGTTGTCATTGCACGCGTGAAGGGCGGGTTGGCCGTCGACATCGGGGTCAAGGCATTCCTCCCTGGGTCGCAGGTCGACCTGCGGCCGGTGCGAAATCTCGAGCAAGTCGTCAATCAACGTCTCAAGTTCAAGGTCATCAAGTTCAACAAGCGTCGCGGGAACATCGTTCTCTCGCGCCGCGCCTTGCTGGAGACCGAGCGGAAGCAGCTCCGTGAAGACACGCTAGGCACGCTCGCGCCGGGGCAGATCGTCGATGGTGTGATCAAAAACCTCACCGATTACGGCGCATTCATCGATCTCGGTGGGATCGATGGCTTGCTTCACGTGACTGACATGTCGTGGGGGCGCGTGAATCACCCGAGTGATCTGTTTCAGGTGGGTGACGAGATCAAGGTGAAGGTGTTGAAGTTCGACCCCGACTCCGAGCGCGTTTCACTGGGCCTCAAGCAAATTCAACCCGATCCGTGGATCGATGCCGGTATGCGTTATTCCATCGGCAAGCGAGTCGAGGGGAAGGTCGTTTCACTGGCTGAATACGGCGCATTCGTCGAGTTGGAACCCGGAATCGAGGGGTTGATCCACGTCTCGGAAATTTCGTGGACCAAGCGAATCAAGCACCCCTCGAAGGTCGTTTCAGTAGGCGACATCGTGGAATCCGTTGTGCTCGATGTGTCTGAGAAAGACCGGAAGATCTCGCTCGGAATGAAGCAGATCGAGCCCAATCCTTGGAGCGTGATCGAGGAGAAATATCCGATCTCGACACGGGTGAGCGGCACGATTCGCAACATCACGAACTTCGGCATCTTTGTTGGTCTCGAAGAGGGAATCGATGGACTCGTTCACGTGTCGGACATTTCGTGGACGAAGCAGATCAAGCACCCGGGAGAGAATTTCAAAAAGGGGGATACGGTCGAAGCGGTCGTGCTCAAGATCGACAAGGAGAACGAGAAGTTCTCACTGGGGATCAAGCAGCTCGAGCCGAACCCCTGGGATGAAATCATCAAGAAGTACCCGGTTGGAAGTGAGATCACTGCAGACGTTACGAGTGTTGCCGACTTTGGAGCTTTCATTCGGCTCGAAGAAGGCATTGAAGGTCTGATCTACAGCTCTGAGTTGTCATCGGAAAGAGTCGAAAAGCCGAGTGATGTGGTGAAGGAGGGAGAGTCCGTCACCGCAATCATCACGAAGGTGGACCCTGTAGAGCAGAAAATTTCACTCTCCATCAAGGCGCTGACGGATCGTGAGCAGCGGGATGCGCTGAAGAAGTTGGCGGCTCAACAGTCGCAGAAACAAACAACGACTCTGGGGGACCTTCTGGCTGAAAAGCTTGCCGAGAAGGCCGACGAGAGCGAGGAGTAGGGTGGTGGAATTCCGCGATTACGTACGAGTGGGGTTGCGGAAACCCGGAATTCGAGCGCTGAGTGGACCCGCCGACGGCTCACTCAGCGCCAGGAACGGACGCCGAATCGGGCGAACCGTCGGGGAAGGGAATGACAAAAAGCGGGCTGATTGAAGCGGTTGCCGAGGCGACGCCTCATATTTCCAAACGAGATACGGAGATCGTGGTCAACACGATCTTCGAATCGATGGCGCAAGCTCTGAAGACGGGCGAGCGCATCGAAATTCGTGGCTTTGGGAGTTTTCAGGTGAAGATTCGCGAGGCTCGTGAAGGTCGTAATCCCAAGACAGGTGCTCCGGTGCACATTTCCGCGAAGCGAACTCCTTTTTTCAAGGTTGGAAAGGAGCTCAAGGAAATGGTCGACGGGCAGGGATCCCGCGAGAGCGGCGGAGCAGAGCCTGGTTTCAAGCCGGCTGACGGCTCGGCTTGAGCGCCGAGTTCGATTGGCGAGAGGGCTAGATGAGGCTTGCGCGCCGACTGCTGGCAGTTGCTGTATTCGCGGGCTTGCTCGTTGCAGGCTGGCAGTTCGCGGCGAGCAACTCCCAGCTCGTACCGGTGCATTACCCAGGAGGTTCGTTCGAGGGACGTGCGCTCTGGGTGGTCTTGCTGGTGGCATTCGGTGCAGGTGCCGTTTTGACGGCGCTCATCTCGGTGGTTAGCGGTGCTCGAATTCGGCTCGTTGCGCGACGCTACCGGAAACTCGTCGGAAGTCTGCAAGCGGAAGTTCATCAGCTTCGAAGCCTGCCGCTAGCTGAACAACCGCGAATGCTGAACTCGGATTCGGCACCGCCTACCGGGTTGGAGCGGGGGTCGTAGATCGAATGAGATGGCTTTCGCGAGCGTTCGGGGGGAGCGCGCGCGGTCCGCGAGATCTTGGTTCAGAGGTGTATTCCGCGCTCCTTGCGGTTCTCGACCAGGACCTGGATCGAGCCGAAGAGGCTCTTGCCCGGGCGGTGCACGGCGACGCCGAAGGGATTGAATCCTATCTGGCCCTGGCCCGTCTGTATCGCATGCGGGGAGAGATCGGGCGCGCCATTCGCGTGCATCAGAATCTGTTGCTCCGAGAAGAACTCCGCAAGGAGCAACGGTTGACGGTTCTCGCAGACCTCGGTGCGGATTTCCGCCAGGGTGGATACCACGACCGAGCGATCGCGTGTTTCGAAGACGTGGTCACCGATGACAAGCGCGATCTGAAATCGATTCGCGCACTTGTCCAACTCTACGCTCAGACCGGCCGGTACGCGCGGGCTATCGAGCACTCACGGCGTCTCGCTCGGCTGGAAGGGGGCGGACAGCGCGACGAAGAGGCGCGCTTGTATACCGAGATGGCAAGAGTCCAGTTCACCGAGGGCGAACACGACGAAGCCCGCCGATCGATCAAGAAGGCGTTGCGTTGTAACAAGCGCTGCGCGGACGCGTGGGTTCAGTTGGGAGATCTGGAGGCTGAGCGGGGCCGTGCGAAGGCGGCGCTGGCCGCCTGGTCGGAAGTGCCGCGCCTGGACCGTTCCCGCGGGCCGCTTGTCTACGAGAAGCTCGAGGCCACCTACGCGGCACTTGGGCGAACACGCGATTTCGAGGCCTACGTTCGGGGCTTGCTCGCGGAACAACCCGGCGATGCCCGTGCTCGGCGCGCTCTGGCGGCCCTGCTCGCCGCACGTGGCGACATCGACGCGAGCATCGCAGAACTCAATCGCCTGCTCGGCTCGGATGCTGACGATCTCGAGACGCGAGCAGGGCTGGGGCGGATTTTATTGTCGGAGGGACGCACGGGCGAGGCAGCGCGCGAATACGGTTCCATGATTGCCGCGCTGACTCGTCGGGGATTGCTACTCGGAGAGGAGAAGCCGGATTGACGCGCGCCGCTCGTGACACGCCGATGATGCGGCAATATTTGTCGATCAAAGCTCAGCATCCCGATGCGATCGTCTTCTATCGGATGGGTGATTTCTATGAGATGTTCCTATCCGATGCAGAGATTGCGGCGCCGCTTCTCGACATTACGCTGACGTCGCGCGATCGCGACAAGGAAGACGCGGTACCCATGTGCGGAATTCCCGTGCATTCCGCAGATCCGCATATCAAGCGACTCGCGGAGTTGGGGTACCGGGTTGCAATCTGCGAACAAGTCGAGGACGCAAAGGCAGTCGCGGGTCGGCGCCTGGTCAAGCGGGAAGTGGTCGAAGTGATCACACCTGGGTTGGTCGGCAATCCGGAGGGCATCGATGGAGCGCGTGAGCTGTGTCTGGTTGCACTCGACCCAGGGCCAACGGTAGGGCTTGCGGTTCTCGATGCTTCTACCGGTGATTTTCGCAGCACGCAGGTTGATTCTGGGGGATCGACCGAATTGCCTTCCGCGATCCTAGAAGAGCTTCAGCGCGTGGATCCGAGAGAAATCCTGATACCGAGCGATCAAGGCGCGCTGGAGGAGCGACTCGAAAAATTGATACCCGGTGCCGCGCGGACCCGTGTGGCGCCGTCGTCGTACGATCCATCAGTACTCGACGGAACCATTCAGGGGATTGACGCGTCGACCGATGACCCCGCCACCCGAGCGGCGGCGGCGCTCCTCTCTTATGTCTCCGATAAACAACCATTCGCGCTTTCGCAGACCAACCGGCTGCGAAATTACCGGTTGGCGGATACGATGATCCTCGACGCGGCAACCCGCGCCCATCTCGAACTCTTCGTCAACAGCGAGGATGGCACCCGCGCTCGAACCCTCATCTCGCGGATCGACGCCTCGATGACACCGCTGGGCGCGCGACGTCTGGCGCGCTGGCTCGCGTATCCGCTCGTCGATCCCCGGGCGATCGCTGCTCGTCAAGATGCGGTCGCGAGCCTCGCTGAGCACGATCGCCTGCGCGCAGGATTGCGCGATGCCCTCAAACCAGTGCGAGATCTGGATCGGCTTCTCACCAAGGCGGCGAGGCCGACTTCCACGCCGCGAGATCTGGCGGCGCTGCGGAGTTCACTCGAATCGCTACCGGGTGTGAGGAAGGCGCTCGGAGCGGATGACGGTGACCTCCTGCCGACCGCCGATCACGATCGCCCGGATCTTCTCGCCGCGCCTCCAGCTCTCTCTGAAATTGCTGTGCTGCTGCGCGAGGGGTTGATCGACGATCCGCCGGTCGTTGCGAAGGGATCCCGCGGTGCCAACGAGACGGGGTATATCCGCGACGCTTTTCGGTCGGAACTCGACGGGCTCCGCGAGGGCGTGCACAAGGGCAGGGACTGGATTGCCGGCTTCGAGGCTCGCGAGCGCGAAAAAACTGGAATCCAGACGCTCAAGATTCGGTTTCACCCCGTGCACGGCTATGCGATCGAGGTCACGAAGACGAATCTCTCGCGCGTGCCAGACGAATACGAGCGAAAGCAGACGCTCGCAAACGCCGAACGTTTCACGACGGTCGAACTCCGCCGCGTCGAAGAGGGCGTTCGCGGAGGCACCGAAAGAGCGGCGGCTCTCGAGAGGGAGATTTTCAACGAGCTTCGAGGAGCGGTGTCAGAGCAGGCGGCTCAAATTAGAGCGGCTGCGGATATTGTGGCAACCCTCGATGTGATCGCGACTCTCGCCGAGGTCGCGCGGCGCGACGGTTGGGTGAGGCCTCTGGTCGAGGACGGCACCGCACTGGAGATTCGAAGCGGACGGCATCCCGTCATCGAGCCGTTGTTGGCTTCTCGAGGTGACGCTGACTTCGTGCCAAATGATACGAACCTGGATTGCGAAGTGACACAGATTCTGGTGCTCACCGGTCCGAATATGTCGGGAAAGAGCACCTATCTTCGGCAGGTCGCTCTAATCGTTTTGCTGGCGCAAATCGGAAGTTTCGTACCCGCGGAGAGCGCACGGATTGGAGTCGTCGATCGGGTGTTTACACGGGTGGGAGCAAGCGATCGATTGGCCCGCGGCGAATCGACCTTCATGGTCGAGATGCGGGAGACCGCCGAGATTCTGACGGCCGCCACACGTCGGAGCCTGGTCATTCTCGACGAAATTGGACGAGGCACCAGTACCTTCGACGGACTCTCGATCGCCTGGGCGGTCGCGGAGCACTTGCACGATTCTCCGAATGTCGGTGCGCGAACTCTCTTTGCGACGCATTACCACGAACTTGCGGACCTCGCGCGCACCAAGAAACGGGTCGACAACGCCCATTTCGAGGTTCGAGAGTGGGGGGATGAGGTCGTTTTTCTGCGTCGGCTCGCACCGGGAGCAGCCAATCGATCCTACGGAATTCAAGTCGCCCGTCTCGCTGGCCTACCCGAGAGCGTGATCGAGCGGGCTCGGACGATCCTGGGAAACCTCGAAGGAGGCGAACTCGACGAAAGGGGACGGCCGCGGATTGCGGAATCGGGGGCTGCGGACGAACGAAGCGAGGATCAACCGAGCCTATTTCAATCTTCCGCGCCCGGTTGTGATCCATCGGAGCGCGCCGTGCTCGAACTGCTACGGCGCGCAGATCCCAATCAGACGACGCCCCTCGAGGCCTTGGAGTTGCTGTCTCGAGTGGTCTCGACTCTCAACGACGAGGTCGAATCGTGACGCGGCGAAACTTCATCCTGCTGGTGCTGCTGATTTCGTCGGCTGCCCTGGGGGTCAGCCGCCCGCGAGGTATGGATGACGTTCTCGACGTGCGCTTCTGGTCGTATCCCGACTATACGCGCGTGGTCATTGAACTCTCCCGGTCGGTAAAAACCGAGGTGCATCACCTCGCCCCCGATCCCTCCGCAAAAAAATCGGAGCGCCTCTACGTGGACTTGCCGGGAATCTGGGTGGGCCGAGATTACCCGACCGGAATTCCTGTCGGAGACGGCCTGCTCCGCTCGGTGCGCCTTGGCCAGAATACCCTGCGTACGGCTCGGGTCGTGATCGACGTCGAGAAGTACGGCCACTACAACCTTCTGTTCCTGACGCATCCGAATCGACTCGTGATCGACGTGTACCGAGAGCGCGCCACAGGCGGTCGGCCGGGCGAGCGAGGGATTCCGCTCGGCGGTCGGTTGCCGCCCGACGCGAGAAGCGTGCGAACGGTGATCGTCGATGCGGGTCACGGTGGTTCGGATCCTGGTGCCATCGGCTTGGGTGGTTTGCGGGAAAAGGACGTGACTCTTCGACTGTCCAAGTTGTTGACCAAAAAACTTCGATCGATGGGTTTTCAAGTGGTCGAGACACGCAAATCGGACAAATTTGTAGGCCTCGAGGAGCGCACCGCGATCGCGGAGGCGTCGGATGGCGACGTCTTTATTTCTCTGCATGCGAACGCGGCGCCGCGGCGGTCCGTGCAGGGTATCGAGACCTACTATCCGGACGAGAATCACGAGCGCCACAGCATGCGAATCGCGATGCGCGAAAACGGCGTCTCCAGAGAGCAGCTCGACGAATTGCAGCGGACGCTTGCAAGGTTGCGGATCAAAGAGATCTCTCCGTATTCGAAGCGACTCGCCTTCCTTGTGCAGGACGAACTCGCGCGGACACTTCCCTCGCGCTATGGGAAAATTCAGAATCTGGGTGCGAAGAAAGGACCCTTCTACGTTCTCTTCCTTTCGAAAATGCCGGCGATTCTCGTTGAAGCAGGATTCCTGACGAACAAAGCTGACGCAAAACGGTTGCGAAATGGCGAGTATCTCGATTCGGTGGCGACCCAAATCTCACTGGGTCTGGAGCGTTATCGCGCGAGCGGGTCGACGCTCGCGCAGCGAAGCGCGCGATGACGGCTGCGCCGTCGATCGATGACTATTTTGGTGAGGGGAGCGCCGCGACCGACAGCAATGAGGCTGGCGTCATCTCTTCCTCTCGCGCCTATCTCGCTGCAGCCCGCGAGCACCTACAGGCCCTTCACACATCGGGCGCGCTCGGCCACCGCGTCAATGAAACCCATTCGAATCTGATCGATCGACTCGCGCGGAGGTTGTTCCGCCTCGCCGAAGAGGGTTATTTCAGCGATGGCCGCGAGGAACCCGCGGTCTTGACGATCATTGCTGTTGGGGGTTACGGGCGCCGCGAGCTGAACATCCACTCCGACGTCGATCTGCTCTTCCTGTATCAAAAGCCACTCTCGGAGCATGTGAAGTCTATTTCCGAGCGTGTCCAGTATTGGCTCTGGGATGCTTCGCTTTCTGTAGGAAGCGCCACCCGAACAATCGATGAAACGATCAAGCTGGCGGAAGAGGACCAGACGGTCCGGACTGCGATCATGACTTCGCGTTATCTCGCGGGAAGTGGCGTTCTGTTTCACCAATTCGTCGAGCGGGTTCGGTCGGAAGTCAATGCCGATTCTGGAAACTTTGTTTCCGGCCAGCTCGCTGCGCTGCGCGAACGACACCTCCAGCACGGGGGCTCGCTCTATCTCCTGCAACCGAACATCAAAGAGGCGGCCGGCGGGCTGCGCGACTACCACACGGCGTATTGGGTTCTGCAGGCCACCCAACCCGGCGGAGGGAGGATCGACGATTTTCTTCACGTCGGTTTGCTTACTGAAGAGGAATCGCAGGAATACCTCGCGGCATTGGATTTCCTATGGAGAGTTCGCAATGAAGCTCATCTCATCATGGGGCGAAAACATGATGAACTGAGCTTCGAGCTTCAGGAGAAGATCGCCGATTCGTTGGGGTACGCGAGCACAGATGAATCGGATTCGCAGCTTCCCGTCGAACGATTCATGGGTGACTACTACAAATGCGCCAGAGCGATTCGCGGCTATTCACTGCTCGCAATCGAGCAGTGTAAGACCCGAGCGCGCGGGAGGCTTGGCCGCCGGAAAATCCGAGAGTTGGCGAGCGGTTTTCGGATCGTCGACGGTCACCTGGAGATTCCGCACACGAGCCTATTGAGCGAAACGCCCGGTCGGATTCTCGAGGCATTCGCGGTTGGGCAGGATCACGATGTGCCACTGACCCGCAAGGCACTGAGACTGATTCGCGAAAACCTGCACCATGTGACCGACGAGTACCGCAAGGATCCCGAATGCGTAGCGACCTTCATGCGAATCTTGAACTCCGAGCGGCGAGTGATGCGCTCGCTGATGGCGATGAACGAGATCGGATTGCTGGCGTGTTTTCTTCCCGAATGGGAGCACATCGTCTACCGCTGGCAGCACGTGATGTATCACACGTACACGGTGGACGTGCATTCGATATTCCTCGTTGAAGAGCTCCGCCGTCTCTGGATCGGTCGTTACGAGAAAGAGCAACCAGAACTCACGGAATTGATGCGCGCAGTCGACGATCGGCCTGTCTTGTTTCTGGGTTGTCTGCTCCACGACATCGGGAAGGGCTTGGGTGGCGATCATTCGATGCTCGGCGCCGAGCGCGCTCGGTGCTGTGTGGAACGACTGGGCCTGGACGCTGAACGCGTCGAGCGCGTTGTCTTCCTGGTTCAGTTTCACCTCCAGATGTCTCGACTCGCACAGAATCGCGATCTATCGGACCCGAAGCTGATTTTCGAATTCGCCCAGCTGGTTGGTGATCGCAACCGGTTGAGGGATCTCTATCTGCTGACATTTTCGGACATACGCGCGTCTTCGAGCAAGGCCTGGACGGACTGGAAGGGGCAGCTCCTCAGGGAGTTATTTGAGAGAACTTCAGAGCTGCTGGCATCGGGGTCCGACGACCCCTCCAAGGCATTGGAGTTGATTGAAAAGCGTGTCGAACAGCGTCGTCTGACTGCGGCCGAGGAACTGACGGCTGCGGGTGTCGGCGACTCCGAAATTGAACAGTTCTTCGGAATGATGCCGCGTCGCTACTTCATCGCGCATAAACCGCGGCAGATTGCGCGTCACGCGCAAGTCGTATTGGCGTTTGATGAGGATGTCGGTTTTTCGACTGCGGTTCGAGAGATGCGCGGTGAGTTTTCCGAATTCATTTTGTGCACCGCTGACCGGCATGCGCTCTACGCCAACGTGGCCGGGACGCTGGCCGCACACGACATCAACATCCTGGGATCCCATGTGTACACGAGCCGATCCGGCTTGGCGCTGGAAGTGTATCGGGTGGAAACGCCGAGCGGCGGCGAGGCTGCGAGGGAACAGACGTGGGCGGATTTTCACGAGTCGCTGGCAGCGCTGCTGAGCGGAACCATCGAAGTCGAGGCACTGCTTCGGAGGCGGGGTCGCCCTGTGGGCGTAACGCGTTCTCCAACCAAGGTGCCGGGATCGGTGACGATCACGAATGACGATTCTGATTTCTACACCATCGCGGATATCGCGGCGAACGACCGACTGGGATTGCTCCACGACTTGACGCGCGTGATCGCCGAGCACGGTTTCGAAGTCTACATCTCCAAGGCGGCAACGACTCTCGATCAGGTGACCGACACTTTCTACCTGAAAGATCGAAATGGAAAGAAGATTTTGGACCTCGAGGAGATCGAATCCCTGCGAGCGGATTTGTGCGATGTCGTTCAACGAGGTGCGGATGGCGACAGCCGTTAAAGGCAATTCTCTCAAGAACGCGGTCGAGGAGTTCTTGACCCACGCGTCGATCGAGCGCGGCCTTTCACCCCTGACCATCGAGGCGTACGGGCGAGACCTTGCGCGTTTTGCTGGTTATCTGGAACGCGCACGGGTTCGCAACTTGCGGGCCATTCGACGCGAGCACCTGCTGGGATTCACGCGATTTCTCGATCGAGAGGGTCTCGGATCGCGGAGTCGCGCACGGACGTTGGTGTCGGTTCGTCGGCTGCTCCGTCACCAGGGGATCTCCGGAACCACAGGGGACGATCCCCTCGAGGGCGTGGTGAGCCCGAGTTTCAATACGCCATTGCCGCGGCTGCTCCGGTCGGACGAGACGGCGGTGTTGATCGAGGCGGCCGATACATCGACGCCAATTGGCCTGCGTGATCGCAGCATGCTCGAAGTTCTCTATGGCTCAGGGTTGCGGGTGAGCGAGTTGGTGGGCCTGCTCATGGGGTCAATCGATCGGCGCTCTGGCGTGATTCGAGTGCTCGGGAAGGGGCGCAAAGAACGGATCGTGCCGCTGGGTGCCCCCGCCCTGGAGGTTCTCGATCTCTACCTCGAGGTTGCGCGCCCGGTTCTCGCAAAACGCTCGGCACCTGATTGTGACGCGGTCTATCTCACCCGAAGGGGTAGGGGAATGACGCGGCAAAATTTCTTTCTTCGCATTCGGGAGATCGCGCGGATCGCCGGAATTGGCTCGGATCGCGTCTCACCCCATGTTCTGCGCCACGCGTTTGCGACGGATCTGCTCGAGGGCGGCGCCGACCTTCGCGCGGTACAGACCATGCTCGGGCACGCCGATCTCGCGACGACCGAGATCTATACTCATGTGAGTCGATCCCGTTTGCGAGAGACTGTTGAACGCAAGCATCCGCGGGGTGGGAAACGGTCCTCGAGGCGCCGCCCGTGAAATTTCCGGGCGCGAGTGATTTCCGTAAATCGCTGAAGGATGATACGGCAGCTCTTTTGCAATCCGTGCTCGATGCGGCGGAATCTCGGAGCCTCGCCGTTTACGCGGTGGGTGGACCCGTGCGGGATCTACTGTTGGGCAAGGAGATTCACGACGTCGATCTCCTGTTGGAATCCGCAGACGCGGTGGCGTTGGCGACGTTGGCGGCGCCAACGGACGCTCGCGTGACGCGGCACGATCGCTTCGGAACCGTTCGGCTCGAAGTTGGATCGGCCGTCGTCGACCTCTCAACCGCTCGCCGCGAAACGTATGCTCACGTGGGAGCGCTGCCGCGAGTGGAGTCGGGCAGTCTGGAAGAAGACCTCGCGCGGCGAGATTTCACCGTCAACGCTCTCGCGCTTCCGCTCTCCAGCCGTGCGCGAAGGAATCACTCCGGAATTGTCGATCTTGCGGATGGCATCGGCGACCTCGCGGGTGGGCATCTTCGAATTCTGCATCCGCGAAGTTTTCACGATGACCCGACGCGGGTGTTGCGGGCCGCGCGCCTCGTGCCGAGGCTCGGCCTGTCCCTGACTCGGGGGTCTCGAACGGCTATGCGCGATTCTCTGCGTGATGGAGTGTTCGGGCGTGTCAGCGGTGATCGGCTGCGGCGCGAATTGGTGAAAGTTTTCGAAGACGCCCGTCTCGGCCTCGATCCCTCGATGGTTTTTCGGTTGCTCTCCAACTGGCACGTGCTCGGCGCACTTGAGCCGGGCTTGGATCTACCGCGCGCAGCGGTTGTTCCGCTTCGCAGATTGGGCCGGGCCATTGCGTCGCCTCCCTGGCGGTCGGGTCGTTGGCGGAGTTGGATTTCAGGCGTGAGTGTCTGGTTGGCTCCGACTTCGCCCGCTCTCCGACGTCGGGCGCTTCAGCGGTTTTCGGTTCGTGGGGAGGTCGCGCAGGCGATCGGCCGTTTTCCCAAAGCGAGTGGTAGTTGGTTGAACACACTGCCTCGGGCGCGGGGTCGCGGTGCCATCGACGCCGTGCTGAGCCCGTTGAGCGAGGAAGAACTCTACGCCTTCTACTCGATTGCCGAGTCGAAGCTGCGCGGGCGAATTGCGCGCTTTGCGATCGAGGACAGGATGCGCCGGGCGCCGATCAGTGGTGAGGATCTGCTCGACATCGGTCTGGAGGGCCCTGTGGTGGGGCGGGTTCTCAGTCGGGTTCGGATCGCCTACCTCGACGGGGCGTTGAAGAACCGGGACGAAGCGATCGCGTTGGCTCGAGAAATCGCGCGGCGCCGCGGCGCCTCCAAGAGGCATACGGTCACCAAGGCGAAAAGACGATAATGCTTGCCCGCGAAGCCGAGATCGCGCATAATTGGCAGCACTCCTCCTCCTCCCGCGAGATGCCTCTTGAGGGGTCGTCATGACTGCTTCTGTGCCTGAATCTGATCCTGCTCTGCTCGCCACCGAGCCGTTTGCGCCGTATTCGGTGCGCCTGCCGGTCTTCGAAGGCCCTCTCGACCTGCTCCTCCATTTGATTCGGATCAACGAGGTCGAAATCACCGAGATTCCGATCGCCCGTATCGGAGAGCAGTATCTCGAGTATCTGACAGTGATGAACGATCTGGACCTCGACCGGGTTGGCGAATATCTCGTCATGGCATCGACTCTTGCGTGGATCAAATCTCGGATGCTTCTTCCGGCAGAGCGCGTGGGGGAAGACGGAGAGGAGATCGATCCGCGCGCGGAACTCGTCGCCCGCCTGTTCGAATACCAGCGGTTCAAGGAAGTCGCGGCCGAGTTGGGCGAGCGAAAACGCCTGGGGCGAGATGTCTTCGCAGCGACCGGTTTCGACTTGGAGGCGCCGGATGAATCTGAGCGGGAGATCGAGGTTGGACTCTTCGATCTCGTGGAAGCGTATCGCCGCGTTCTCGAGACGAAGCTCGACTCCGAATCAAAACCGCACGAGATCGAAGCGGAGGAGATCACGGTTCGCGAGCGCATGACGGAGGTCATGACGGCGCTCGAGTCTCGCCCGAGCATCGACTTCGACGTCCTGCTTCGCGAGGAACGGAGTCGGCCGTACACGAAGGCGGTCATCATCGCGACGTTCATTGCGATTCTCGAACTGACCCGCCTTGCTGTCATTCGCATCTATCAGGGACTCAACGATCTCGGTGTCCCGGAAGGACCGATTCATCTGCGCCGGGCGATTGAACCCGGCGACGACGCTTGGGCCAAGCAGATCGCAGAATCGATGTGACGAGGGAGAGATGAGCGAAATCGAAAAACGCAGCATTGCCGAAGCACTGATCCTGGCGTCCTCGGAACCGATCTCGATCGCGCGCCTCGCGAAGCTCATTCCGCGCTGCACGCCCGCCAAGGCGCGGACCCTCGTCGACGATCTGAACGCGGAATACGTGGCTCAACAGCGCGCGTTCGAAATTTGCGAGGTCTCCGGTGGTTATCAGATGCGTACCCACTCGGAGTATGCGTCCTATCTTCAGCAACTTTGCAGCACGCGGCCGCTACGCCTATCCAACGCAGCTCTCGAGACCCTGGCGATCGTCGCCTATCGGCAGCCCTTGACGCGTGCAGAGGTGGAAAACGTGCGCGGTGTGGACGCCGGACCGGTGATGAGAAGCCTGCTCGAGCGCAAGCTCCTCAAGCTGGCTGGCCACCGAGAGGTGCCGGGCCGCCCAATGCTCTATGCGACGACCAAGCGATTTCTGGAGGTCTTCGGTCTGGCAGATCTCGAAGATCTTCCGACGCTCCGGGAACTCGAGGAGTTGGTGGCTGTTCCGGACGACACAGGGGATGCTCTCGCGACCGATGAGGCCGAGTCGCTCGATGCCGAGATCGACACCGATCCGGAGACCGCGGCCGAAACCGAGGTTTCGCTGGAAGACGTCGAGATCGCTGGCAAGCCCCACTAAGATCAGCGGAATCCCAATGCCGGCAGTGAAGTGCCCCGGCCCTCTCCGCGAGCGACTTCAGAAGATTCTCGCGGCGGCGGGTGTGGCATCCCGACGTGCCTCAGAAGACCTGATCCGAGCCGGCCGTGTCACGGTCAATGGAACGGTTGCGACACTTGGCGAATCTGCGGACGCGGAGCGCGACTCGATTGCGCTCGACGGCAAAGCGATTCAACGTGAACCCCTCGAGTACTGGATCCTCCATAAACCACGGGGCGTATTGACAACGGTGTCGGACCCGCAGGGAAGATCGACGGTGGTTGATCTGGTGCCGGATTCGAGGGTTCGTCTGTTTCCGGTTGGGCGCTTGGATCTTCTCAGCGAGGGATTGGTTCTGCTCACCAACGATGGCCCACTCGCCCACTCTCTATTGCACCCTTCTTTTGGCGAGGAGCGCGAGTATCAGGTCACGGTTCGCGGTTCGTTCGCTCGCTCGACGCAGCGACGCATCTCCGAAGGCGTCGAACTCGAAGACGGCCTGACGGCGCCCGCGCGTGTCGGCTCCGTGCGGTTCGATCCCGGGACCCGGACAACCCGCTTCGCACTCACTCTCATCGAGGGTAAGAAGAGGCAGATTCGTCGGATGATGCGCGAGTTGGGGCTCCCCGTGGTTCGGCTCGTTCGCGTTCGACTCGGACCTCTCGAACTCGGTCCGCTCCAGCCCGGTAAAGCCAGGCCATTGCGCGCGCGCGAGCGGCGCAATTTGCGCAGGGCGTTGGGCGATTCGCGCACCGAGAAGCAGGCGGGCGGCAATTGATCGGCCAACGCGGTGTGGATTCGGGACTTCTCAAAAGTATCGAAATGAGTTGCGAGATAAGGATGTATCTTATTGATTTTTATTGTCTTTTCAGTTTAGAATGGGTCTTGGTTCAAGCCTCGGAGTGCGCTCGATGGTACGTGTTGCCAGATATTTTCTCCGCTCGACCCGAGGGGCTCTCGCCCTGGCTACCGTTTGTATGGGCGGCGCTCCCGGCGCGGCTGCGAGCATTTCCGGCGTGTGCCCCGATGGCAGTATGTTCATCGTCCAACGGGCCGAATCCATTCCCTGCCGAGACGCCAAGGCGGTGGAGCCAGGTGACCTACCGCCCATGAAGCCGGAGTACCTCCCGCGCCCCTACGGCTGGGAGCTGCTTCACCGCAAGAACGACCCCAACAACCCCTACAACTTGATTCAACAGCAGCCCTCTGCGCCCGCGATCCGGGTTCATCGTGCGACGGACAATCGAAACGACCCACCGCCTTCTCCCGAACAACCTGTGATCGAGGCCCGAATTCCCGAAGGCTCGGCCCTTCAGGGTGGTTTCGCGTCGGTCGTCGGCTCCGATCCGCCAATGGGTGGATCGGGCTTGGATCTGGCGGATTCTGAAGTCGAAGATCTGGCGATGATCGTCGAACTCTCCCAGCGCGGAACCCCAGCGTCGTTTACAGATGACGGTTCGCAGGGACGGGTGCGGTTCGCGAGATCGCTCGCCTTCGAGGTCCGACTGCGCGATTACCTGGCCGGCCGCGGCCACGCGAGTGCTGGGCCCGTCGTGCTCTTCGTTGCCGATGCGGATTCGGGAGGCTCGTTCTACGGGAATCTCACGTTCGTACAGAATGGGATCGCCTTTCATCCGAGCAACAGCAACCCATTGGAACTCGGTGTGATCCGGGGAAGGTTGGGTTCGCTCGAAAATGGCGACAGCGTACTCGGCTATGTCGTCTTGCCAGACCGGTTGGACCCATCACACCCGATCGACGTTTTCTGGAATGACCGGCAGCTGACGGCCACGTTTCAACCCTGATACAAAATCCCTCACAGAAATCTCGGATTCGAGGATCGCAACGCTGGCTGCGAGGCGCCGCTATGCGCGCGCCGAGTCAGCGCGGTACGAGGATGTAGA
>SMVA01125063.1_pt1 | contig 47541 bp, 47 predicted proteins | sample 2456451 | NCBI WGS metagenome assembly SMVA01 (sample SAMN11095933, study PRJNA526329) | marine sediment metagenome | biome: Marine sediment; feature: Surficial sediment; material: Deep marine sediment; isolation source: Hadal surficial sediment | place: Pacific Ocean | collected 2014-05 | depth...
ATAACAGGTGTCAACACTTTCCACAATAATTCGAAATGCGTAGACATCCATAATTTCGTGAAATGACAGGTGTTTCGATCGCATCTTGTCGTAGATACTGTATAGGTGTTTTTCGCGGCCAAATACCTCGGCGGCAATACCTTCACGCTCGAGGCAGGTAGCAATCGAATCCCTGACGTTGTTGACGACTTCTTTGCGGTTTCCCCTCGCCTTCTTTACTGCTTTCTCGATCATGGACGAGCGCATTGGGTACATTGCCTTGAAACCCAATTCTTCAAACTCAACCCGTATGTTATTCATACCAAGACGGTTTGCTATGGGTGCATAGATCTCCAGGGTTTCCCTGGCGATTCTTCGGCGTCGTTCAGGATCAAGAAAATCCAATGTCCGCATATTGTGCAATCGATCTGCCAATTTCACCAGGATGACGCGAATGTCTTTGGCCATTGCCAGCGTCATTTTCTGGAAATTTTCCGCCTGGGCTTCTGCGCGGGATTCAAACATGCTGTTTAGCTTGCTCACACCATCAACCAGATCGGCAACCTCGTTGTCGAACTCTTTTCCCAGGGTATGTTTCGGAATCCCCGTATCTTCGATGATGTCGTGCAGCAGCGCGGCCATCAGGCATTGATGATCCATGTGCATGTCTGCGAGGATTTCGGCAACCGCAAGGGGATGCGAAATGTACGGTTCGCCAGATTCGCGAGTCTGTCCGTGGTGGGCGTCTTCTGCGAAAGAGTAGGCTTTCCTGACCTGCTCGATTTGGGAGGGATCCAGATAGGAATCCAGATCCGTTGCAAAGGAATCAATCGTCAACATGGAACTCACCTGTTGACGATGGATTCTTACAATAGTGGTTGGGGCAATTAGAACTCTGTAGCAGCTTTTTCAAATCCATCCTGTGCGGCACTCAGTATCAATGCGTCAGATTCTTCCTTGGTGGGTTCGTGAAGAATTGATGCATCGATTAGTCCTGCGGCAATTTCCCGTAACGCCAGGACCGTTGGTTTATCATTTTCAATTGGCACCAGGGGTTCTTTGCCACCCGTGGCGATCTGGCGTGCTCGTTTGCTGGAAACCATTACCAGTTCGAACCTGTTAGCCACGTGTTCCAGGCAGTCTTCTACAGTAACTCTTGCCATGATTGTCGTTCTCCAAAAATAATTTCTGTGTGCCCCTCATCGTCTGTAATAGCGCGCACGTTAATCGTACTTACTATAATACAAAGCGCTGACGGGTGTGAAAGGACCGCACAGTTTAGACGCAAATTGTCGATCTGACAATCTTATGGCACGAAAGGTGGCAATTAAAGTGCCCTTTATCGGCCAGATTGCTGTTCTCGGTGTAAAAGTTCACGGATCAATGGTTGAAGCTTTTGTTTTTGGCTGGCAAGTCGCAGGTGTTCGCCATCACCATTGACGATATCTGAAACCTCCCTGAGCGCCAGATCGAAGGAGTCATTGACCAGAAGATAGTCAAAATCGGCATAGTGTGAAATCTCACTGATGGCAGCATCCATGCGGTGCTGGACTGTGGTGTCATCATCCTGGGCACGCTTTTCCAGGCGATCCCTCAAAGCTTCAACGGAAGGAGGAAGAATAAAAATGGATTTTGCATCAGGTATACTCGAACGGATCTGGGCAGCGCCCTGCCAGTCGATCTCAAGAACGAGATGAAACCCTGCGGAAAGGATACGATTGGCTTCTTGTTTACTGGTGCCGTAATCAGAACCAAATACATGTGCCCATTCCAGAAACTCGTTGTTCTGTGACATTAATTGAAATTCGCTTTCATCCACAAAAATGTAGTTAACGCCATCGACTTCATCCGGTCGGCGGACCCTGGTTGTGTGTGAGATGGCGACCTGGATATTGTAGTCGCCAGCGACCAGTGCTTTTACCAGGCTTGTTTTTCCTGCACCGGAGGGCGCTGAAATGACAAACAGGTACCCTGTACGAGAAGTCTCATTCAGTGAAGTTCCTGTTGGCCCACTCGAAGATTCACTCAATGTTCTGAACCTGTTCTCTCATCTGTTCAATGATAACTTTTAGGTCAACAGCTTGCAGGCTGGTATTCGATATTGTTGCTTTGGAGGACAGGGTGTTGGCTTCACGATTTAACTCCTGCATAAGGAAATCCAGCCTTCGGCCGATGGGATTTTCTTGCTGCAGTGTATGTTTAACTTCCTCTACCAGTGTATCCAGGCGATCTAACTCCTCGGCGATGTCTGATTTTTGCGCCATGTAGACCAGTTCCTGCTCAAGTCGGCCCACGTCGACCTCGACCCTTATTTTTGCAAGCCGATTCTGCAGTTTCTGTTGTTGTTGCAGTGAGATCGCGGGCGCTTCAGTACGAACCTGTGCAATGATTTTTGAGAGTTCCTCAAGCTGGGCAAGCACGATGTTTTTTAGTTCGCCACCCTCTCTTTGCCTCATGTCAACGAGCATCTGAATGCCTTCTTTGAAGCCTGTAGTGATGTCTTCTCGCTCATCACCTGAATCCGCCTCTTGGTCGAGTATGACACCCGGCCAATGCAGTATTTCCATAACATCTATGTCGCGGCTTGACCCAGTAATCTGGTCAATTTGATTTGTTGCAGATAAGAGCGAAGTAACGAGTTGTTCGTCTACCCTGAGTGATGTTTGTGTTTTATCCTTACTGACCCAGAGAGAGCAATCAATTTTCCCTCTGTGCACGTGCTGGCGCAGGCTGTTTTTCAGCGTGATTTCCATTGAACGAAAAGGTTCGGGCATTCGAAAAGAAACGTCGAGGTAACGTTGGTTTACTGAGCGGATTTCCCAGGAAATATTGTCCCGCTCGACTCGAGCGAATGCGGTCATGCTTTTAGCCATAATTCTTCTTCAGTGGGCGTCTTATTTTTGGTTAGCGAAGTATAATGGAGATTACGGGAACATTTTATCTACCGGCATGTTTTTTAACATCTGTCACGGCAATGTTCATCGCCATCCTTAATCAATTTGGGAATAATAATGACCTCAGGGCTAGCTTTTCAACCTTTCATAAGAACTGATTCCAGACAAATTGACGAATTACGGCCTATTGGTATCGAACGTGGGTACAACATGCATGCAGAAGGTTCGGTACTCGTCTCCTTCGGAGAGACCAGGGTAATCTGTACAGCCAGTGCCGAAAAGGGGGTGCCGGCTTTTCTCCGGGGCAGCGGCCAGGGATGGATTACTGCCGAGTATGGGATGTTGCCTCGTTCCACCAATGAAAGAATGGGTAGGGAAGCGGCCAGGGGTAAACAGGGAGGCAGGACTCAGGAGATACAGCGCCTGATTGGCAGGTCTCTGCGAGCAGCCGTTGATATGACGACACTTGGCGAAAACACCATTCGCATCGACTGCGATGTCATTCAGGCAGACGGGGGCACCAGAACCGCCTCCATTACAGGAGCGTGTGTCGCTTTGTTTGATGCCATCGATAGTCTGGATCTTAAAGTGCCGGTTAAAAGGCAATTGATTGCTTCTGTTTCGGTGGGCGTCGTGAAAGGAACCGTTTTGCTGGATCTGGAATATGTGGAAGATTCAACGGCGGATACGGACATGAATGTCGTCATGACTGAAGATGGCAGGTTTATCGAAGTGCAGGGTACAGCAGAGGCAGAACCATTTGATCGGCAGGAACTCGATGGTATGTTGACGTTGGCAGAAAAAGGCATCCTGGAACTAAACAGTATCCAGCGATCCGTGCTGTCGGGTTCCCGGTGATAGCGAACTACCAACAACAATTTCTGGAATTTGCTATTTCGATGGATGTGCTGAAATTTGGAGAATTCAAATTAAAATCCGGTCGAATGAGCCCCTATTTTTTTAACGCAGGATTGTTCAACAATGGTGAAGCCCTGGCGCGGTTAGGCCAGTTCTACAGCACAGCACTGCTCGAGTCTGGTCTTGAGTTTGACCTGTTGTTCGGCCCGGCATACAAAGGGATTCCCCTGGTCAGCACTACGGCAGTTTCACTTCACACTGACCATGGTATTAATGTGCCGTATGTCTATAACCGAAAAGAAATTAAGGATCATGGCGAGGGTGGACAACTTGTTGGAGCGCAGCTAAGAGGCAAGGTAGTGATCGTTGATGATGTCATCACTGCTGGTACTGCTGTCAGGGAGGTAATGGCGTTGATGCAGTCGGCTGATTCGGCGGCGAGTTCGGTGCAGGTAACAGGCCTGTTAATCGCCATGGACAGACAGGAACGGGGAGAAGGCAATCTGTCAGCGATACAGGAAGTTGAACGGGAATATGGAATTTCTGCGGTTAGCGTCGTAAAGTTGGAACATATCATTGACTATCTGGCGTTGGATGGTCGGTTTAGAGAAGAATTGGAATCAATGAAAAGATATAGAGATGAGTACGGTACGGTTTAATAATGTCGATGAATAACTATTTTGACCAGCCTGGTAAGTTGACAGTGCGCCTGATTCTAATCCTGGTGCTATCGGTGATACCCATTGCCGCGTCTGCGGAATTGTACAAGTACCTCAATGAAGATGGTGTCACGGTACTGAATAATTATGTTCCTGCCAGCTATGTGCACAATGGATATACTATCTTAAATGAGGATGGGCGGGTGTTGGAAGTTGTTCCAAGAGCCTTGACAGCGGAAGAGATCAGGCAAAGGGAGAGCGAACTGGCACTGAGCGAGCGTCTTGCTCAAAAGCAACGATATCAAAAAGACGCGGACCAGAATTTGCTCATACTCTATAGCACTCCGGAGGATGTTGAGCGGGCCAGGGATACCAAGCTCGCCAGTATTGAAGGTTATATCAAGACGCAAAAAGCTCACTTGCGACGCATGATAGGCCAAAAACACCAGTACGAAGCCAGTCTTGCAGACATTGAGCGTACGGGCGGTACCATCGGCGAGGAATCGTTGGACAGGATTCGAGTCCTTGAAGGCAGAATGGCACAAATCAATTCAGAACTTGAGGGAAAGCGTAGTGAATTGGTTGTCTTACGCGTTAACTACGCTGCAGATCTCAATCGAATAATTGAACTACTGGGCAGTGACTCGATAAACTAAGTTCTAGCCCTGGTAATTCTAGCCCGGGTAAAAAAGCGCGTCTCGCATCGCTTGCCATTGATCAGGCCAGTGAGTCGTCGGGGCTTTTTCAAAATCACTCCTGACAAACTGAGATATCTTTCCTTCAACCACTGTAAGCATCAGGTTTGCTGCGACGTTAACATCAAGGCGTGATTTGTTTTCGTTCCTGATATCTGCTTCTCGCAATATCTGCCTTAACTGGGTCTCAAATCGCTCGAAGAATTGTGCTACTCGTACCCTGAGTCGCCCGGATTCACCGGCCAATGGGTCCCCGGTCAGAATTCTTGTAATACCCGGGTTACGCTCAGAGAAGGTTAAAAACAATGTTAGTATCTGGGTGCACCTGGCTTCAGTGGCGTTTTCCTCTGCCAGGATAATAGAGATACGAGAAAAGATAGTGGTCTCGATAAACTCAATGAGCGCTTCGTACATTTTTGCTTTACTGGGGAAGTGCCTGTAAAGTGCCGCTTCCGAGACACCCACCTGTTTAGCGAGCCCGGCAGTTGTGATGCGCCCACCTGGATTCTGCTCTAACATGGCAGCCAAAGACTGAAGAATCTGCTCCTTCCGAGAAGGTTTTGGTGCTTGTTCATTTGTCATATAAAGAGCCTTCAGCGGTTCTTGTGAAGAGCCTTCAGCGGTTCTTATAAAGAGCCTTCGGCTGAAATGAGCGTACCGACTCCTTCATCTGTCAACACTTCGAGCAAGACAGCATGTGCTACTCGCCCGTCAATTATTTGTGAAGCGGTTACGCCGTTGTTTACTGCGCTCAGCGCACATCGTATTTTTGGCAGCATACCGCCAGAGACTGTACCATCCTCAATCAGATGGTCAACTTCGCTGGCGGACAGCCCGGAGAGTAGATTCCCTTGCTTGTCCATGAGGCCCGGCACATCTGTTAATAAAATCAGCTTTTCGGCCTTCAGTTCTTCAGCCAGCTTACCGGCAACAAGATCGGCATTAATATTGTAAGTTTCATTGTCTTTGCCCACGCCAATGGGTGCGATGACAGGAATGATGTTACTTTCAACAATCAAATCTAAAACTTCCCGATTAATACTGACGACTTCTCCAACATGCCCAATATCGATTATTTCCGGTGTTTGGACCTCTGGAGAGGATCGTTGAATCACCATCTTTTTAGCCATGATCAGTGAAGCATCCTTGCCGGTTAAACCTATCGCACGGCCACCATTTTGGTTGATCAGGCTAACAATATCCTGGTTAACCAATCCCCCCAGCACCATCTGTACCACATCCATTGTTTTACTGTCAGTGACTCTCATGCCATCAATGAATTTTGATTCGATACCAAGTTCATTAAGTACGGACCCGATTTGCGGACCACCACCGTGAACGACAATGGGATTCATTCCCACTAGCTTCATTAGAACAACGTCCCGGGCAAAACCCTGTTTAAGGCCTTCGTCCGTCATGGCACTGCCGCCATACTTGATGACGATGGTCTTATTGGTGAAGCGTTGGATATAGGGGAGTGCTTCTCCGAGTATTTGTGCGATATTTATCGCAGAATCACGTGAAAGCGTCATTCCATCCCTTCTATTGCCAGATGATGGGTTTTGGGTATCAAGTTACTCAAAGTCGAGATCTTCCTGAACTGCCTGGATTTCTGTTCTGAAAGTATTCTTGATCCGCGCCATCGCTGCATCGTTTGTAGCTTCAAATCGTAACGTCAAGACAGGATTAGTATTGGATGCCCTCACCAGCCCCCAGCCTTCAGCGTAGTCCACCCGGATACCATCAACTGTAGTGATAGTCCCTCCTTTAAACGAGGCGGATTCGTTAAGCTGGTCAATGATCTGGAACTTCCTTTGATCATCAACTTTTATTTGGATCTCTGGCGTTACGAGACTGGAAGGAAATTCTTCCAGAAGTTCATCCAGGCCTTCTTCTTGAGAAGCAACTAATTCCAACAAACGAGCCGCTGCATACAAGCCATCATCGAATCCAAACCAGCGTTCCGCGAAGCATATATGACCGGACATCTCACCGCCGAGTATTGCATCTGTCTTGGCCATTTTTTCTTTTATATATGAATGCCCACTGCGACAGAGAATCGGCCTACCGCCAAATCCGCTTATGACACTATTTAGATGTCGGGTGCTCTTAATGTCATAAACCACATCGCAGCCAGGATTGCGGGATACAACATCCTTGGCGAACAACATGAGAAGCCGGTCAGGCCAGATGATTTCACCCCGTTTTGAAATTGCGACGAGTCGGTCACCATCCCCGTCCAATGCGATTCCGATGTCAGCTTCTTGTGATTTTACCGTAAGAATCAGATCTTCCAGGTTCTCGGGAACAATTGGATCGGGTGGATGGTTGGGGAAGTGACCATCGACATCACAGTAAAGGGGAACCACATCGCACCCGAGGTCACTCAGGAGTCCCGGAAGTATGTCTCCGGCAATCCCGTTACCACAATCAACAGCGACTTTTAATGGCTGCGCCACGACGATATCGTCCAGGATCGCATCCAGATATTTATCGCGAATATCAATTCTGGTCAGGTCACCGTCACCGGAATAAAATTCATTGTTTTGAATTCGCTGGTAGAGTTTTTGAATATCCTCAGCGATCAGCGTTCGTCCATCAAGGACAATTTTGAACCCATTGTACTCGGATGAATTATGGCTACCGGTGACCATGACACCACTGCGAGTATCAGTGTTGTGGGTAGCATAGTAGAGTACTGGTGTAGGTACGGAGCCAATATCTATTACATCCCGACCTGATTCTCTAAGACCTGCGATCAGGGCGGCTGTGATTTTGGGACTCGACAGTCGGCCATCGGCACCCACAAGCAACGCCTGTTGGCCCAGCATTTTAGCCTCAGATCCGATGGCTAGTCCGATTTTGTGGATTAGGTCAGGGGTAAGCGTTTCGTCGGCAATACCCCTGATGTCATAAGCGCGAAAAATCGATGAATAGTCTTGTTTTGTAATTTCTGATGCTTCCCTCGCCTCTACCTCTCTCGCGGATTCACTTGCACCTTCTGCTTCCGCCGATGGCTCAGTCTCCTCTTTATTTTCTTTTTGTGATTCACCCGCTTCTACTTCGACTTCTGACGAATCACTCACCTGTTCATCGACTTCTGATGATTCACTCACCTGTTCATCGACTTCTAGTGATTCACTGACCACTTCTTTGATTTCTGATGATTCACTGACCACTTCTTCGATTTTTGATGATCCACTGACCTTTTCATCTTCGGTAAATTTTTTACTGGCCACTTGCTGTACTTTTTGCTTTTCACCCGGCTTTTGTTTTCGCTTTTTACGTGGCTTTACTTTTTTTGATGAATCACCCGCGTTTTGGTCACTTTCCACGGTTTTATCAAGGCTGTCTTCATTGAGCATTTCGATGTCTACCAAAGCATCCATCGGTTCATCCGGGGTAATGGATTGCACGTCCAGTTTTGGTAACGGTTTACTCACTGTCTTTCGTTTTTTGCCCAGGCGACCGAGGCCACTTTCAACCTCAGTGAAAGCACCTATCTTATAGGCGTCAGAGGGTTCAAACCGACCGGAGGCAACGCTGGCGATCTGGTGATCCAAATGGGATATATCCGTCTTCAGAATCTTGAGGCCTCTGGCTATACCTAAATAAACGCCAAGGAAGGCAACCAGCAAAAATGCCATTGGCGCGTAGAGGAATTCGATCCACGTTGCCACACCTGCACCGAGAAATTTGTCTGAAGGTGTAAAGTGTAATGTCCAGTTTGGATTGTTGAGGTCACGCTGCAAAGGAGACACTCCTTGCGCCTTACCAGCGTCAATCAGGAGTATATCCACCGGCGTGGTTGATCCAACGGTCTGTACGAGTTTTAGTTCACCCTCGATATCGCCTCTTATTCCCGTCAGCAAACTCTCCAGCTTTAGGTAAACAAACAATGTACCGGCTATTTGCTCATCTGGTGAGCTTCGTATGGGGGTAACCACATTGACAATCCATTGGCCATCACTGTTAATTGCTTCCGGATTAGCCGCCGCGCCGGATTCGGCCTTGTTGACTAAATCCAGTGAGGTATAGCTGAATATGGGGGTTGCATGCCTGTCAACTTCCGCCTCCTCGAGCCTGAATAGTCGGACTTTCATGGCGTGCGGGATAATGGCCGCTAGTTCTGACTCCTGTGTGGATATTTTGGCAGTATCATTATCAGCCATCAGTTGCGCCAGCTGACTACTGTTTGAGACCCGCGATGACAGCAGAATGATGCGAGCCAGGTTGATATCCAGGCGTTGTTGTAAACTGTCAGCATAGGCGTTTGACAGGCTTAGCCCATGTCTTGAAGTTGTTACCGGTTGCAGCACGAGCAAGGAAATGGCGACCGCGATGATAAACCCGATCAAGATACTCGCGAGCGGGATCAATCCAAATTGGGTGAGTTGATTTTTCTGTGCCACTGCCTGCCTACTGCTTACCGGAAGAGCCAAAGCCTCCGGTTCCTCTTTTTGTTTCTACAAATTCACTAACAATACTAAATCTGGCTTGAACCACGGGTATGATAACCAGCTGGGCGATTCTATCACCTTGTTCGATGTTGAATGATTCCGCACTCCGGTTCCAGCATGAAATCATTATTTCTCCCTGGTAGTCTGAATCTATCAGACCCACGAGATTTCCAAGGACGATGCCGTGTTTATGGCCGAGACCTGATCGTGGCAGTATGATCGCTGCAAGCCCGGGGTCTTCGATATAGATGGAAATACCTGTTGGGATGAGGATCGTATCTCCAGGATGAAGTCTAAGAGGTTCATCAATGCAGGCTCTCAGGTCCATTCCTGCAGAACCCGGTGTAGCGTATTCCGGTACTGGAATCCTGGTTCCAATTAGCGGGTTGAGCAATTTCACCTGGAGTTCGTTCATTCACCTTCCTGGGTATCTTTTTGAGAAAGCTCAGCTGCGATAAGCTCGATGATCCGGGTTGAAACATTTGCTTTGGACATGACCGGAAGGTCTTGCTCGTGGCTGGACCAGAGTACAGTGGTTCGATTATTGTCGCTATTGAATCCAATTGAAGTATCGCTCACATCGTTCGCGATGATCATATCCAGTTTTTTTGATCGTAACTTGGCTCTGGCGTACTCGATCAGGTTCTCTGTCTCTGCAGCGAAGCCAACAGTGAAAGGGCCCGCCGGTAAATTTGCCACCGCTGCAATAATATCCCTGTTTTCAACCAGCTCCAGAATCATGGAATGCGTTGTAGCACCACGTTTGCCCTCAGTTACGGACTCGGAAGTCAGGGATTTCGAAGCCCGGGGTTTTTTGATTTTCTGACTTTGTATTTCAACAGGTTTGTAGTCTGCGACTGCTGCGACTGCAATAACGATATCGATTCCACTGATCCCATTCATAACGGCTTCATACATTTCATCTGCTGAGGTAACAGAAATTAGATTTACACGCTCAGGAGCATCAAGATGGGTTGGTCCCGATACCAGGGTAACAGCCGCTCCAGCTTCAAGTGCCGCCCGGGCGAGGGCATATCCTTGTTTCCCTGAACTATGGTTACTGATATAACGAACCGGGTCTATGGCTTCGCGAGTTGGTCCAGCGGTAATCAGGACTCGTTTTCCGGACAGAATTTCAGTTGGAAAAACCTGGGCGACCCGAATGACGATTTCGTCAACTTCTAATAGTCGCCCTTGGCCCGTTTCCCCGCAAGCCTGTAAGCCCTCATCCGGACCGAGTATTCCCATCGCCCGGTCGCGCAGCAGATTGCAGTTGTCCTGGGTCGCTTGCTTGGCCCACATTGCCTGGTTCATTGAGGGTGCAATGAGAATTTTGCATTCTGCGGCGAGGCAGATCGTCGTTAGCAGGTCATCTCCATGTCCGGTTGCCAGGCGTGCGATGAAATCTGCACTTGCCGGGGCAATAACGATGAGATCAGCCCATCTGGCCAGCTCGATGTGCCCCATGACCGATTCCGTTTCTGTGTCCAGAAGATCGAGGTGTACCGGATTATTGGACAAGGCTTGCATGGTCAGGGGTGTGATGAATTCGGTTGCTGCGTTGGTCATCACCACGCGTATTTCAGCGCCCTGATCCTGCAATCTGCGTAGCAATTCCGCTGCCTTGTACGCCGCTATTCCTCCCGTAACGCCCAGCAGGATCCGTTTGTTGGTTAATGTTTGCACGAAAAGCTGTTTCTCAATGTCCTGTTTTCTATATAGCTGCGGGCAATAACTGCAACCTTGCCGGTCTTTGTCCTACCCACAATGAGGTGTCTGCTGGCAGCTATCTGACCACAAAATCGCCAGAATGCTAAGCGAAGTTAACCTTAACATAGAGACCCCGGCGAATTGTAAGTGACTAATCACTTTTCGCTACGGAGGCACACGCCCTGCACAGGACAGATGATGCTGAACTTTCCAATTGACGAAAGACCGAGAGAGAAGTTGGTGAAATATGGCGCTCAATCCCTGACGGATGTTGAGCTATTGTCCATATTTCTGAGAACCGGTATTCGTGGCAGCTCAGTACTGGACGTTGCCAGGGGACTGCTTGAGCGATTTGGCGGCTTTCGTGAGCTGCTGGAGGCGGGGCCGGAAGAAATATTGCAGGTACCAGGCATGGGCATCGCCAAGTTTGCACAGATCAGGGCAACCCTTGAGTTGACTGATCGCTACCTGAGTTCGGGATTCGAGCGCGGAGAAGCGATCACGGACCCGGCGATGACGCGTCGCTTTCTTAAATGCAAGCTGGGTCGCCATCGCCGGGAAGTATTTGCCTGTATGTTCCTGGACAATCAACATCGGCTTATCATTTATGAAGAGTTGTTTTTTGGCACGATTGACGGCGCCAGCGTACATCCAAGAGAAGTCGTAAAGAGGGCACTTGAAACCAATGCAGCAGCGGTAATATTCGCTCATAACCATCCATCGGGGATTGCAGAGCCTAGCCAGGCGGACCAACGGATTACCGATCGCCTGAAGTCGTCATTATTGCTGGTTGATGTCAGGGTTTTGGATCATATGATCGTCGGAGAGGGCGAAGTGATGTCGTTTGCAGAAAGAGGTTTACTCTGATTTGCTCTAATGATTTTCTCTAAAAAGTGCTGGTAATAAAGGGCTCCAGACAACATAGGCACCTTTTTATTATCGGGGAGGACGCCTGTTATGACCATGGATTGGTTGAAATGGTTGGGGTCATCTGGTATAAAGCACCGCTCTCAAATGACCCGATTACAAGGGTCGGGTCCCATTAACGAATTCAAGGCCGATTAGACATGTCCAGAGTATGTCAGGTGACTGGTAAGAGACCAGTTTCAGGAAACAACGTATCGCATGCGAATAACAAAACTAAACGCGTGTTCTTGCCGAACGTGCACGATCATCGATTTTGGGTGGAGAGTGAAAAACGCTTCATCAAATTGAGAGTATCGGCTAAAGGCATGCGGATAATTGATAAATTAGGTATCGAAGATGTCCTTACTGATCTTCGAGCACGAGGTGAAAAGGTTTAGTTATGAGAGAAAAGATTAAATTGGTATCTTCTGCCGGTACGGGACACTACTACACGACCAGCAAGAACAAGCGAACGATGCCGGACAAGATGGAGATCAAGAAATATGATCCCGTTGTTCGAAAGCACGTGATTTATAAAGAAGCCAAGATCAAGTAGCCTTTTTCGCTAGGATCAGGTTTCCTACCTGATCCACCAGGACCTTCCAATTTTCCTTAATCAGTGTTGTCGCGTGTCTTTCAGTAATTAAGGCCGGGCCATTGAATTGTTGGTTCGAACTCAATTGCTCTCTTTCAAAAACCGGTATCTCACCATAACCGGGTAAATCTACCCTTAACGATTCCGGGGCGGCGACCTTGTTCGCCAGTACCGGTAATTTTATTTCTGCTACGGGCGCTTCGAGATGTACACGCAAATTGAGTAGCTCGACCGGTTTGTTAAGGCGATGTCCGTAGCGGGACTCGTGCTGTTCATGGAATTGAGCCTCGGCTTCGCCCAGATTGTTATTCGGTTTCATGTTGTAACTGACGGGTAAAGTGAAGGTCTGGCCGAGGTACCTTAGATCCATGCTGTATTTTGTGGTTAGCCGCGAAGCACCTTCTTCTTTGAGTTCTAATTCACCTTGAGTTTTTAGGTCGGAAAATAACGATTGAATATCCGCATCATGAGAATCGGCCAGCAGTTGTTTATGGGTTCTGGCAATTTCTCGTCCGGGACTGGTGGCAAGCATACCCAGAGCAGAAAAAACACCGCTATTGATGGGAACGATCGCCCGGGTCATTTCAAGCGCCTCGGCAAGATCGCAGAAATGCAGTCCCCCAGCACCGCCGAAACAAACCAGGGTAAATTCTCTGGGATCAAATCCACGTTGTATTGAGATAACACGCAGGGCCTGGGTCATGTGTTCGTTGGCAATTTGAATGATCCCGGTTGCAAGGCCTTGCACGCTGATCGTCAGTTTATCCGCCAGCGGGGCAATGGCGTTAACTGCTGCGTTCATATCCAGTGACATTTCTCCGCCAAGAAAATTGTCTGCCCTGAGACGGGCAAGCACGAGATTAGCGTCGGTGACTGTTGGTGCTGTTCCCCCCTGACCGTAACAGGCGGGACCAGGGACCGCGCCTGCCGACGAGGGCCCCACTTGTAACAAACCACCTTCATCGATGTAAGCTATTGATCCGCCGCCAGCACCAATGGTATGTATATCAGCCATTGGGATAGCGATGGGCAGGTTAGCGATGTAACTTTCGTTAGTTAGTTTGATTTCTCCGTCAATGAGCGCCACGTCGGTGGAGGTGCCTCCCATATCGAAGGTCATCAACTTCGAACTATCACAGACAGTTTGTGCTGCCTGTAAGCCGCCCACGGGACCGGATAGTAGTAAATTTACCGCCCTTCTTGCTGCCTGTTCAGCGGATATCGATACGCCCGATGATTGCATCACTGAAACAGTGCTTGGCTGCAGGGCGTCTCTTACCGCCATCAGATATTCATCTATCAGGGGCCCAATCCACGCATTCACCCAGGTCGCGATACCTCTTTCATATTCACGGTACTCTGGAAGGATGAAAGATGACCTGGATACAAAATATTCTGCGCCGAATAAGTCCTCAATCTCTTTCTCGTGAGTATCATTCATGAACGAAAATAGAAGATTGATTGCAATGGATCGTGGCGCCAGTCTGGCGATTTCCTCTTTAAGCCGCTTGAGTTCCCCCGGAGCAAAACCTTTAAGTTCGCCGCCATTCGCATCCACGCGTGCGTCTACTTCAAAAAGTAATTCCTGGCGCAGATCAATCGTCGGTTTGACCACTTTCAGATTGTACAATTCCGGGCGGGTTTGCCTGCCGATCGTTAGAACATCGGAGAGGCCGCGATTGGCGATATACGCTGTGGAAACACCTTTTCCTTCAAGTGTTGCATTGGTGGCAACTGTTGTACCGTGGACAACCTTAAGTTGCCCGCTGGCAGCGAGGCTAGCCAGCCCCATCTCCGAGATTCCCTGGGCGATCGCATTTTGTGGCGCATCCGGAGTAGACAGCACCTTGTGCACCTCAAACTGTTCATCATGCAGGTAGACGAAATCTGTGAAGGTCCCGCCGGTATCGATGCCGAGGAGATGGCTACTCATTGTCTAACGTCCGGGCTAATGAAAAGGCTCAAGGCAATAGCCGCTCTGGGAATGTAATTGAAGGTAACACGCGCATCATATCCCGGGTACCTTTAATTCTATATCATGGAATAAATCTGTTGGATAACAATTAGGTGTAAACAAAGTGCCTGAGTTACCAGAAGTTGAGACGACCAGGCGGGGTATTGAACCGCACATCGTTGGTAAGAAAGTGACACAAGTGGTGGTCCGGCAACCCATGTTGCGCTGGCCCGTATCAGAAGACCTTGCACAATGTTTGACCGGAAAAACCGTGATATCGGTGGGCCGACGTGCCAAATACCTCTTTGTTGAGACAAGGGATGGAAAAGTGATGATTCACCTCGGCATGTCGGGAAGTTTGCGCATACTGCGCGAATTCACACCGCCGGGGAAACATGACCATGTTGATATTGGCTTCGATGATGGTTATTTACTGAGGTTCCGGGATCCCAGGCGATTTGGCTCGATTTTCTGGCTGCCGGGTATTGTGGGGTCGGATAATGAAGATGCTGGAGTCAAGCAGTCAGGCACGGGGCATGTATTGCTGGATAAATTAGGGCCTGAACCACTCTCATCGGAATTTAACGGCCACTATCTCTACAAAAGTGCCAGAAATCGCAAAGTCGCAGTAAAATTGTTCATTATGAATGCCCAGGTGGTTGTCGGCGTGGGCAATATCTATGCAAATGAGGCGTTACATCTTGCCGGGATCAGGCCAGATAGAGCTGCCAATAGAATTTCCAGGCTCCGATACGATCAACTGGCCAGGGTGATCAAAGAGGTTCTGTCCAGGGCCATTGAGTCGGGTGGTACAACGCTTAAAGACTTTGTTCGAGAGGACGGTTCGCCCGGTTACTTCGCTCAATTCCTGACGGTTTATGGTCGTGGTCAGCAACCCTGCCTGCAGTGCCGGAAAATACTGAGGGAAATCAGGCAGGGCGGGCGAGCAACCGTGTTCTGCCCTGCCTGCCAGCATTGATATCCTGGGAGGCTCGAATCCCGGCTAAACAATTTCCCCATTTTTGAGTGCTTCGGCAACGGTGGGGTGAACAAATTTTGAAATATCGCCACCATAAGATGCGATTTGTCTCACCAGGGTAGAGGAGATATAGGAAAATTCCTCTTTCGGGGCCAGGAATACTGTTTCCATTCCGGGTTGCAGTGCCCTGTTCATATTGAGCATTTGGAACTCATACTCGAAATCGGTCACCGTACGGATTCCCTTCAGAATCACATTTGCGCCGACATCCTTTGCAAACTCTACCGTCAAATTAGTATAACCGGTGACCTCCACGTTATCGATGTGTGCAAGGGCGGCTTCGGCTAACCTGATACGCAATGCCAGAATGCTGGGAGATTTCTGTGGGCTGGTTGCGATACCCAGCACCACGCGATTAAAGATTCTTGCGGCGCGCTTCACCAGGTCAACATGGCCATTGTGTATCGGGTTAAATGTACCCGGGTATAAAACCGTGCTCATAATAGATCCACACCTGAAAAGGTCCCAGATAATACATGACCAACTGCCGTGTAGGCAAAATCATGTAACATTAAAAAATGACCCGGCAGAGGCAATAGTGGACGGAAGCGGCCTTTTTGTGGCGGTGGATTTCCCATTGATTGGGTAGATTGCATTCGAGCAGGGGTTCAGCAGACTCGATATATATCAGTGCGCCGGGGTCGAGCAGGTCACCTGAGGCAAGTTGCTTGAGTATCAGCCCTAATTCGTTGCTGGCAAATGGTGGATCGATAAATACGATATCGAACTTCTGCGGGTGCTGCTCATCCAGCCAATCGCGAGCAGGTAAGTTTAGTAGCCGGTACTGTTGCCGGGGTACTGGAAAACCTGAGAAGGCGCCCGACAAATAATCGATCGTTTGTTTCGTCTTATCGATGAGTACGACTTCGCTGGCACCTCTGGACAAGGCTTCCAGGCTGAGTATTCCGCTACCGGCATAGAGTTCGAGGCACCTGGCGCCATGAATGTGACCTTGCAGCCAGTTGAACAAAGTTTCCCTTACCCTGGCTGGTGTGGGACGTATCTCTTCATTATTAATGAAAGATACTTTGCGGCCACGCCAATTTCCCCCGATAATTCGCAGTGAGTGTTTCCCTGTGTGATTATTCATAGATAAAATGGCTCGAATTTTTCACTAGTTCAGCCTGCATAGTTTATAGAAAGCGTTATGGAAAGCGGGAACAAGGCCAAAATTAAATTGAAAGAAGTGGGTAACATGAATGGCAGGTAATGTTGCAGAAGAAGGTGCAGATGGCAAGACTGGTTTTTTCTCCAGGGTAAGAGCGGGGCTGGGTAAGACACGGGACAAGTTTTCCGCCGGTTTGGGCCGTGCTTTTCTCGGTGAGAAGATCATTGACGAAATTTTGATGGAAGAGATTGAGACGGCACTGATCACTTCCGATGTTGGGGTTGAAGCGACGCGGGATATCATTGCCAGGTTAACTCAAAAAGTTGCGAGAAAAGAGTTGGCTGATGGCCAGGCGTTGTATGACAATCTAAAGGAAGAACTCTCGCGGCTGCTGGATACATCGGAACAGCCGCTTGTCATTGAATCGTCAAAGAAACCCTTTGTAATCCTGCTGGTGGGGGTCAACGGTGCAGGGAAAACAACGACCGTTGGTAAGCTGGCGAGGAGATTTCAACAGGACGGCAAATCGGTCATGTTAGCAGCGGGAGACACTTTTCGCGCAGCGGCAGTCGAACAACTCAAGGTCTGGGGTGAGCGAAATAGCGTACCTGTGATTGCACAGGGACCCGGTGCAGATAGTGCATCTGTCGTTTATGATGCGATGAACGCAGCGAAATCCAGGAATATTGATGTCCTGATTGCTGACACTGCCGGACGCCTGCAGAATAAGAAAAACCTGATGGAAGAACTCGTTAAGATAAGTCGCGTGCTGTCCCGGCAGGATGAAGATGCCCCGCATTCAGTTTTATTGGTTCTGGATGCGGGAACCGGTCAAAACGCAATTTCCCAGGCGAAAGAATTTCAGGCAGCCGTTAACGTCACTGGCATTATACTGACTAAACTTGATGGAACGGCGAAGGGCGGGGTGATTTTTGCTATCGCAAAACAATTGCGAATGCCCATTCATTACATTGGCGTTGGGGAGCAGATTGATGACTTGCGCCCCTTCTCGGCAACCCAGTTTGTGGACGCATTATTTGACAGTGATGCACCTTAAAGCAAGGCAGCGAGATGATTAGATTTGATGCGGTGAGTAAGAGATACCCGGGAGGCAAAGAAGCCTTATCTCGCGTTTCTTTTGAGCTTGAAGCCGGGGAAATGGCTTTCCTGACCGGTCATTCCGGTGCCGGCAAGAGTACCCTGATGAAATTGATCATCTTGATGGAACGACCCAGCCAGGGCCAGGTGTTCCTTGATGGCGCTAACCTGAATAGGATTTCCAGGCGACAGGTGCCTGGCATTCGGCGTAACGTTGGGGTTGTCTTCCAAAATCATCAGCTACTGTTTGATCGTACTGTCTTTGACAATGTCGCATTGCCATTGACGATTGCCGGATTTGGCCATCGAGAGGTAGGGCGGCGAGTGCGGGCGGCTTTATCGAAAGTTAGCCTTTCCGACAAGGAAAAACAATTTCCTATCACCCTATCCGGAGGTGAGCAGCAGCGTGTCGGAATTGCCAGGGCGGTGGTCAATAAACCGGCAGTACTGCTCGCTGACGAGCCCACGGGGAATCTCGACCCTGGATTATCCCTCGAGATCATGAATCTGTTTCACCAGTTCAACCAGGTAGGTGTAACAACGATGATCGCGACTCATGATCTGGGGCTTGTCACCAGCATGAAACGTCGTGAATTGATATTGGACCATGGTCGACTCGAGGAAAACGAGTGAGCGCGAGGGCATCAAAAAATGCTGGTGCAACGGTCGCCGTTACCAGTGTTCGTGGCAAGGCAGGCGCGTGGATCAACCATCATCGCAAAGTAGCAGTAGAAAGCCTGTCATCCCTGCTGTCTGAGTGGGTGACCAGTTTAATGACCTGGTTGGTTATTGGTATTGCCCTGGCCTTGCCGATTATTTTATATGTCATGCTGGTTAATATTGGCGAATTGGGCAAGGGTTGGGACGGTAGCCCTAGAATCAGTCTTTACCTCCAGCATAATGCTCCTGAATCAGGAGCCCGGGCGCTAAGGCAAATCCTGCTTAAGCGACCGGATATCGATTCCGCTTTATTCATCAGTTCGGATGATGCGCTGGTTGAATTCAAGGCGTTTTCAGGCTTTGGTGATGTGTTGAACACGCTTGATGAGAATCCACTACCGGCAGTCATAGAAATCAAACCGTCAAGCAGTGAACTAGGGCAATTGCGATTGCTGGTGATCTCGCTGGAAGAATACGACCTCGTCGAAGCAGTCAGTTTTGATCTTGAATGGGTAGAAAGATTGTTCGCGATGTTACAGTTCGGCGAGCGCCTGGTTGTTTCCCTGGGGTTTGTGCTGGCGCTGGGCGTATTGTTGGTCATTGGTAATACGATCCGATTGGCGATTGAAAATCGCCGTAGTGAAATTGAGATAATCAAGTTGGTTGGCGGCACAGATAGATTTGTGCGCCGACCATTCCTGTACCTGGGATTCTGGTATGGTGCAGGCGGTGCATTGGTCGCATGGCTGTTGTTGCAGGGAAGTTTGCTTTTCCTCTCGGGCCCTGTGGAGATCCTGGCACAATCTTATCGAGATGATTTTGCCCTCACGGGTCTCAGCGTCCTGGATAGCCTTGCCATTCTGCTTGGCGGTTCGAGCCTCGGCATTTTGGGTGCAATTGTTGCGGTACGTCGCCATCTCAGGGAGATAGAGCCGGAATAAGCAGTGAATTGTACTATGAAATTTCTGGATTAAGTCCTGGAACTTTGACATAGTTGTCATTTTTTGAATTCGATCTCCTGCTAAAAAGCGTTAAAATTCAGTAGATTAGACTATGTTAGCGCTCCCGTAGGATGAATGGTAGAATTCGCAGCCCGAATTTAGATGGTCCACCATGAGCACAAATCTGCAACGAATCGACATCATGTCCCCGGGAGGGAACCTGGATGCATATATCCAGGCCGTAAATACTATCCCCATGTTGACTGTTGAGCAGGAGCGGGAATTGGCCGAGCGATTGTACTTCGAGGGTGATCTTGAAGCCGCGCGGCAGATGGTTTTTGCACATTTGCGATTTGTGGTTTATGTCGCCAAATCCTATGCCGGGTATGGCTTGTCAGAAGCAGACCTGATACAGGAAGGTAACGTCGGTTTGATGAAAGCGGTAAAACGCTTTAACCCGGAATTCAAAGTCAGGCTGGTTTCCTTTGCGGTGCACTGGATAAAAGCAGAGATGCACGAGTTTATTCTCAGGAACTGGCGGGTTGTTAAAATAGCGACCACCAAAGCACAGAGAAAATTGTTCTTTAACCTGAGGGGTGCCAAGAAAAGACTGGGGTGGATGAATACCCAGGAAGTCAGTCATGTGGCGCAAGCCCTCGGCGTAGATCCTGAAGTTGTTCGGCAAATGGAAGGCAGGCTTGCCTCTCATGACGAATCTTTTGAAGCAACCGTGGGTGATGAGGACGATTCACTCGCTCCGGCTCAATACCTTGAAGATGGCGATAGTGACCCGGCCATACTGGTAGAAGAAAATAGGATTGAATCTCTTAACCACACCAGACTCATGCTAGCCTTTCGAGAGTTGGACTCGAGAGCTCGTGAGATAGTTCAACAACGCTGGTTGGTGGATAAAAAATTAACGTTGCACGAACTGGCAAAACAGTTTGGCATCTCTGCAGAAAGGGTTCGGCAGTTGGAAAAAAATGCGTTGAAGAAACTAAAACTTGGGTTCGAGCAATAGCCCATAACTAACCTTTTGATGAGATAGACCATCGGAAGCCGCCTGATACCATGAGTGCAAAATACCTTTTCTTGTTCACTGGCCTGAGTGGTCTTGTGAGCGTTGCTATGGGTGCATTCGGCGCACACGCATTGCGCGGCAAGATTGAAGAAAGTCTGCTTCATGCATTTGAAACAGCTGTCACTTATCAAATGAGTCACACGCTGGCGCTATTTGGCGTATGCATACTGATGCAGATGTGGGGAGGCAAGCCGGTCCTTCAGTATGCGGCCTATGGGTTTATTCTTGGGATAATTCTGTTTTCTGGAAGTTTATATGGCCTGGCGCTTACCGGGTCAAAATGGCTCGGACCCATCACCCCAATCGGTGGTCTTGCTTTCGTTGCAGGCTGGATTTTGTTGACCTATGCCATGTGGGAACATGCCGATTAGTCAACTCTTTTAAAATGACTGAATTACGAAAACCGATTCGCAGTTACGTCATTCGACAGGGACGCATGTCGGATAGCCAGAGGCGTGCCCTGACAGTATTGTGGGATCAATATGGCCTTGAGCTCATCGATGGCGCGCTAAACCCGAATGATCATTTTGCTACCGACCAACCGATGACGATTGAAATTGGATTTGGAATGGGCGATTCACTGGTTGAGATGGCATCAGGTTATCCCTTAAGAAATTTTGTCGGAATAGAAGTCCATAAACCAGGCATCGGACATTTGCTCAGGGAAGCCAATGATAGAAATCTTACCAATCTCCGTGTGTATGCAAACGATTCTTTAGAGGTGCTGCAGGACGTTATCGCAAATAAAAGTATCGAATGTATACAGATATTTTTCCCCGATCCCTGGCCAAAAAGGCGACACCATAAGCGTCGGCTGGTGGATCTCAAATTATTGGAAGTCGTTGCGGTCTGTCTAAAAGTGGGCGGGATTCTTCATATTGCAACTGACTGGGTACCCTACGCGGAAAATATTCAAGTGCTGCTGGAAAATGATGGTCGATTCGAAATTACCGAGATTCCTGATCGCCCGCTGACCAAGTATGAGAAACGGGGAATGAGGCTTGGGCATAGGGTGACAGATATTGCGTTTAGAAGAATATAGTTGATTCCCACGATGGTTGCATTAGCAAGCGATTTGTACGCTTATCGGTAGTAATAATAGGGGCTCCGGATTAATGAGTCAGGTGCCTGATTCTCCGTTCCATCGGCTCGGCGCCCCCAGCCATCCCTGGCCGGCTCCCGCGTCTAGGCGACCCCGGCTCGGCGCCCCCAGCCATCCCCGGCGCTAGTCTCTCCAAATCAGGCACCTGACTCATCATTCCTAATATCGCCATTGCATCAGAAGTTTTGTCAGGATAAGGCAATCTCTTGTCCGGGAATTTTGAATAGGTCAGGTTTGTGAGAACTAGATGGTTGTTTCCAGCAGGAGTAGTTCATCGAGATAACGCATACCAAGATCGGTAGGTCGGATTGTTACGTCGTCCGTATTGTCCGTATGGATAGTTTCGAGAAGTTGCTTTGAAGTGCCAGCTTGTATGAATGGTTGCAATTGATCAAAATTCAGTCCGGTTCGCTGTTCGAACAATGATTGTTTGAATCCCGCTGTCAAGCGCAGTGCGTTCATCAGGAATTCCAGGATCAGGGACTCCTTGTTAACAATAGTACACTGTCGATTTGCATCCACCAGGTAATCACCGGGTGCTCGGGTTTTCGTTGTTCGCTCGATAATGAATTCTTTGCCTGGAGTGGAAATTTTTCCGTGTGCCCCCGCCCCGATGCCCAGGTAGTCGCCAAACGACCAGTAGTTTGTGTTATGCCGACTTTGTTGTTGAGGTTTGCTAAAGGCGGATACTTCATAACGGGAAAATCCCTTGCTGTTGAGCAGTGCGAGTCCGACCTCCGTCATCTCCCAAATTTGATCTTCACCAGGCAGTGAAGGTGGAAATTTGTAGAAATAGGTATTGGGTTCTATTGTCAGTTGGTACCAGGACAGGTGTTCACTTTGCAGGGAAATGGCGGTTTCCAGATCCCGGGTAGCGTCTTGTGTCGTCTGTCCTGGCAGGCCGTGCATCAGATCGATATTGATGTTGGTAAATCCTGCATCGCGAGCAGACCAATAGGCTCGCAATGCATCATCTGCAGAATGAATTCTACCCAGTGGTGCAAGAAACCTGTCATCAAAGCTCTGCACGCCGATGCTCAAACGATTTACCCCGGCCGTGAAGTATTGCCTGAACTTGTCCTGGTCCGTGGTGCCTGGGTTCGCCTCAAGTGTGATTTCCGTCTCAGCACTGACGGAGAATGATCTGGTGATCATGTCCAGTACTTTTGTGATGGCTTGCCCTGAAAAGAGGCTGGGAGTCCCGCCGCCCATGAAGATCGAATGCAGGTTGACTCGACTACCGGTTAGTTCTTTTTCAGCCAGGAGGTCTGCCTGCAGTGCTTTGATATATTCGTCTTCGAAATCCCTGTCGCCCAATTCATAAGAATTGAAGTCGCAATAAGGACATTTTTTTACGCACCAGGGAAAGTGGATATAAAGGCTTAACGGTGGCTCAATCATTGCTTGAACGGACTTCAGGTAACATCAGCTGCTGTAGTTGGATTAGTGCCTGGCCGCGATGACTGATACTATTTTTTTCGTTTTTCGATAATTCTGCAACGGTCTTGTTTAAGCTGGAAAGGTAGAAGAGAGGGTCGTAACCGAAACCACCAGTACCTTGTGCCCGGCTGAGGATGGATCCTGCCCATGTGCCCGTTGCGATCACGGGGTTAAGATCAAGGGCATGTCGCATATAGACGATCACACACTGGAAATTCGCCTGCCGGTTTTCAGGTGTGACGTCCTGCAACGCGGCTAACAATTTTATATTGTTGTCCTGGTCAGTTGCGTTGCTGCCGGCATACCGGGATGAATAGATACCGGGTGAACCCGCCAGGTAATCTACCTCGAGTCCTGAATCGTCTGCGATGGCAGGTAGGCCAGTTATTCGTGAAGCATGGCGCGCCTTGATGATCGCGTTCTCGACAAAGGTTAAACCGGTTTCTTCCGGTGCAACTATTCCAAAGCTTGCCTGGGGAACCAGGTCCAGCGAGTCGGGTAGAACGGAAACCAGTTCTTCGAGCTTGTGCTGATTGCTACTGGCAAGAACGATTCGCACGATGCGGTTGCCCTATTGAGATAGTTTGGAGAATCACATTGTGCTTCCTCGGTAGAGCCGCTTAGTAAGACTTGCTCTGGTAATACTGCCGTATAAATTGCAGATTGTAGGTCTTGTCAATTCGTTCCGGTTTTACGTTGATATTAAAGCGAATGGTGTCTCTTTCATTGATGATCTGGTTTGCCAGATAATAGACCGCATCCTGTTCCGTTACCTCGGTAAAGTTCATGGATGTCACCTGCTCCAGCAAATTGGTGCTGGTTCCGCTGACATCTGCTCTAATCGATCTTCCGTCCTGTCGGATTGATAAGTTAGTCACAATTCTGTTCTTGGACCTGACGATGCCATGCGCCTCGGCAACCTGACTCGGAATTATCAGGCTAGAGAAAGTTGCGTAGTGAATTTCATAACCGTGCCAGGTTTCAAATTGATCGGCACCGGCGCTGGCGCAATGCAAAAGCAATAACGGCAAGAGACAGCCCCGCAAAACCGGACAAATGACTTCCGGAAACCTGATCATACTAGGATCCTGGCATCAAACTTCCAGGAATCCCCAGTGTTTCAATCAGGGGGCGAACAATAAGATAGTTGTCGATTAATGTAATCACGACAAACACCAGGATGATAGAGAAATCTATACCACCCATAGGCGGTAACAACTTGCGAGCGGGCGTACAGAGAGGTTCTGTCAGTTGATGGATGAGCGTCATTGCCGGGTGAGTGGAATAGGGCGCAATCCAACTGGCGATCACCATGATAATCAGCGCAAAGAAATAGATCTTTAAGATAACGGAAAACATGATCACCAGCACCCAGGCAATGTAAATTGGATAAATTAAAAGATCGTATTTAAGCCACATCACGAGAACGATCAGAATCATCTCTACCAGGAATCCTGCAGTTAGCGTGGCGAAATCGATTCCCCTGACTGTGGGTATTAGTTTAGAGAGAGGTTTGATCGCCGGATTCGTAATCTTAATGATGCCCTGGCACAGAGGATTGTAGTAATCAACCTTGGAAACCTGCATCAGGAAACGCACCATGATCAAAATGAAGTAGATGCCAAAGAAGGTCTGGATTAAAAAAACCCCGGCGCTTGCAAAATTTTCAGTCATTTTAGTTGTCCTGCTTATCGGGTTTTATTATAACTGAGTCGGCGTGTTAAAAGCGCTGTGCCTTAACTATTGGTCAGTCTCCTAATTCCTCGGATCTGTTTTTCGCGGCCAGGATCGCATCGAGGAAGAGCGACTCGAGCCCACCATCAATTAGTTTACTGAGTGCCGCCTCGGTCGTTCCTCCAGGAGAAGTCACTTGTTTCCTGAGTTCGGCTGTCGGTTCGATACTCTTTGCAGCCATCGCGCTGGCACCGAGTGCTGTTTGCAATACAAGTTGCCGGCTCGCTTCCCTGGATAGCCCGAGTTGCTCGGCGGCGCTTTGCATGACTTCGATAACATAGAAAAAGTAGGCGGGACCACTGCCTGAAATGGCGGTGACCGCATCCAGATCGCTTTCCTTTTCAAACCAGCGCGTTTCACCCACAGCAGCAAGGATGGATTCACCAACTTTCCGATTCTCAGCGGTTACTGATTTTGTCGCGAATAATCCTGTCATTCCTTTTTGCAGCAGTGCCGGTGTGTTGGGCATACATCGGATAATAGTCGGGCAGCCCAGCCAGGAGACAAGAGACCGGGTAGTAACCCCGGCAGCAACACTGATAAATAACTTTCCTGATGCTAAAGCACTGACTTCCCTTGCAAGCGATTCGACGACATCAGGTTTTACGCTGATGATGATAGCGTCAGCTTTTGAGACGGCGACGAGGTTATCCGTAGTGGTATTAATTCGGCGGGACTTCAACTTATCGAGTTGTCTTAACGAAGGATCCGCGGCCCAAATGTCTTTTGGGTTGAATCCACCTTCAATAAGTCCCCCGATTATCGCCTGTGCAATATTACCGGCGCCCATAAAAGCAAGTTTAGTCATAGCGGTTCACGTTCTCCAAAGATGTCTGTCCCGATTCTGACCCAGGTAGCACCCTCTGCAATTGCTGCCTCGAGGTCAGCGCTCATACCCATGGACAGCTCGTCAAATTGGGGTAAGGCACAATTGGATTGAACCAGCTTCTGCAGCCTGGCCAGGTGGGCGAAATTTGTTCTCTGCACGTCGTGGTTCTCACTTTTCTGCGGGATTGCCATCAGCCCGCGGAGCAGAATCCGCTTCAAGGGAATGAGAGAATGAACCAGTTCAAGCAGATCCTCTTCTACCACACCAGCCTTACCCTCTTCATTGTTTATATTCACCTGAAGCAGAACCTTCAGGGGCCGCGCCTCACTGGGTCGTTGTGCATCCAGTCGCCGCGCAATTTTGAAACTTGAAACGGTATGCACCCAGTCAAAGTGAGCTGCAATGTCGCGGGTCTTGTTGGATTGAATGGCACCGATAAAGTGCCAGTTTGCATCGGGGAAAGCGTGAATCTTGGTCAGTGCGTCCTGTAAGTAGTTTTCACCAAAGTCCAATTGACCCGCGACAATGGCTTGTTCAACCATCATTATCGGTTTTGTCTTGCTGACGGCCAGCAGTTTTACAGATTCCGGCTGGCGGCAGGCCAGTTCACAAGCCTGGTTAATACGCTCCCGAAGCCGATTAATATTGATTCTGGTACTGCTCATCGTAATGAATTTGTGGTTTATTCCTGAATTCGATAATACTATTAACCTGAGACTATGCCTGGATTCGCTCTGCGAAGCCCAGGAATGCAAGTTTTACCAAAAAAGTGACTCATTGAACAGGCAAGGAACAATGGATATTACTGAACTTCTGGCTTTTAGCGAAAAGCAAGGTGCATCGGATCTGCATTTATCAGCGGGACTTCCTCCCATGATCAGGGTAGATGGGGATATTCGGCGAATCAATCTCCCGGCACTTGACCACAAGGAAGTACATTCCCTGGTCTATGAAATCATGAATGACAAGCAGCGCAAGGATTATGAAGAATTTTTTGAGACAGACTTTTCCTTTGAAATTCCAGGTGTTGCCCGGTTCCGTGTTAACGCGTTTAATCAGAATCGCGGAGCGGGAGGCGTGTTTCGAACGATTCCATCCAAGGTATTGACATTGGATGATCTGGGATTGGGTGAAATATTCAGAAAAATCTCTGAGACACCCCGGGGAATGATTGTGGTGACAGGACCCACCGGCTCTGGCAAAAGTACCACACTTGCCGCCATGATGGATTACATTAACGATAATCGTTATCAGCATATCCTGACAATCGAAGATCCTATCGAATTCGTACACGAAAGTAAGAAATGCCTCATTAATCAGCGTGAAGTACACCGGGACACGCTGGGTTTCAATGAAGCCTTACGCTCCGCCTTGCGTGAAGACCCGGATATCATTCTTGTCGGTGAGATGAGAGATCTTGAGACGATTCGGCTCGCCCTGGAGGCAGCGGAAACAGGGCATATGGTCTTTGGTACGCTGCACACCTCGTCTGCAGCAAAAACAATCGACAGGGTTATTGATGTCTTTCCGGCCGCGGAGAAGTCGATGGTTCGCTCGATGTTGTCTGAATCACTGGCTGCCGTTATTTCGCAGACTCTGATGAAAAAAATCGGCGGCGGTCGCGTTGCTGCCCATGAAATCATGTTATGCACACCTGCAATACGAAATCTGATCAGGGAAAACAAGGTTGCCCAGATGTATTCAGCGATTCAGACTGGCGGCCAATTGGGTATGCAGACCCTCGACCAGTGTTTACGGGAATTGCTTGATAAAAACGTCATTACGAAGGAGGCAGCACAAGAAAAGGCGAAAATGCCTGATGATTTCTTGTAGCAGCGGGAAGGAATAATTTAATGATTGATTTCGATGTCCTTCTGAAAGTTGTAGTCGACAAGAGTGCTTCAGATCTATTTATTACCGCTGGCTTGCCTCCGTCCATTAAGGTGAGTGGCCGCATGACGCCAATGTCTAAAACGGCGCTAACGCCGGAACAATCACGGGAGATGGTGCACTCCACGATGACTGAGGCACAGATCCAGGAATTTGAGGTCGAACGTGAATGCAATTTTGCCATTCAATCACAGCAGGCGGGTCGATTCAGGGTGAGTGCTTTTTATCAGAGGAACGCTGCCGGGATGGTGTTGCGTAGAATCGAGTCCTATATTCCGACCTGTGACGAGTTGGGTCTGCCTGAGGTGGTAAAAAAACTGGCCATGGTCAAACGAGGGTTGATCATATTTGTTGGTGCAACCGGTACCGGGAAATCGACATCCCTGGCCGCGTTGATTGGCTTTCGGAACCAGAACAGCAAAGGGCACATTATTACGATCGAAGATCCCATTGAATTTATTCATGAACATGCTGGATGTATGGTGACCCAAAGAGAGGTGGGCATCGACACGCCGAGTTTTGAAATAGCCTTGAGAAATACACTCAGGCAAGCCCCTGATGTCATCATGATCGGGGAAATTCGAAGCGAGGAGACAATGCACCACGCCATCACCTTTGCTGAAACGGGCCACTTGTGTCTGGCGACTCTGCACGCGAATAATGCGAATCAGGCGATGGACCGAATCATTAACTTTTTCCCGCCTGAGAGGCATGGCCAGATCTGGCTGGATTTAGCGCTGAATCTAAAGGGCATGATCGCACAGCAGCTAGTGCCCACGGTCGATGGCAGTGGTCGTCGAGCTGCGGTTGAAATCTTAATCAACTCGCCGCTGATTTCAGATTTGATAAAAAAGGGAGATGTTCTTTCACTAAAGGAATTGATGTCGAAATCTAACGAACAGGGAATGCAAACTTTTGACCAGGCGTTATATAAATTGTATGTGGATAATGAAATCACTTATGACGCTGCGCTGGCATCCGCTGATTCTGCCAATGACTTGCGCCTGATGATTAAGTTGTCAGGTGATGATCATGCCAGATCAAGCCCCCTCTCTACGCGGGGTCTTTCAATTGAGACGAGCGACGATGGTTTAGGAATCTAACCTGCCCATTTAATGGGCACAGGTGATAGAAGCAGGGACTTTTACCGTCTTATTTTCTAAAGTAGGATTCCAGAATGAGTTGTGCGGATAGATGATCGAATGGCCTGGAAGCATCTTTACTTTCCGGCCTCGCCTCAAATGAAGTAAGCCGTTCATCCATCATTTCAAAGGCGATATTGAATCTTCCGTTAAGTTTACGAGCAAATTTCCTGGCAAGCTGAGACATGGTACTTTCCGAACCCTCCATGTTCAGAGGAAGGCCAACAACAAGCAATACCGGCTGCCACTCGTCAATCAGCTGTTCAATGACGCGCCAGTCAGGAATGCCATCGGTAGCGGTAATGACAGTGATTGGCGTTGCCGTCGCGGTAATTGGCTGTCCTACGGCGATTCCGATCTTACGCAGGCCGAAATCAAATGCCATCACCAGGTTATTGCTAACCATGGCCAGTGGTCGGACCAATAAGATTAATGTCAACCCCCATTTTGCTCGCGGCTTGTTGCGGCTTTTTTACATGGTTGTTCGAGAACAGGATTCTGCTGTCAAAAGGAGTGACTAACCAGGCATCAGAGACTATTTCTGCTTCCAGCTGTTCTCTGCCCCAGCCAGCATAACCGACAATGGCGATAATTTTTTCTGGCGAATCTCCTTGCACCAGATCGGCAATCAAATCTGGAGATGTTGTCAGGGATATCTCAGGATTGATTAGAAGTGAAGTCCCATATTGCTTGTCTGGTGTGTGCAAAAAGAAGATGCGATCCTGCTCAACCGGGCCACCTTCAAGAACCCTCACATCGCAGTGGGTATCTCCAAGTTGGGGGAGGATATCAGCGAGCGTGATCGTAATCGGCTTGTTGATCACGAGGCCAAATGCGCCCTCCTTGTTGTGTTCAATCAGGAATGTAACGGTATCCTTAAAATAATCTCCGTTAAGTGCTGGCATTGACACAAGGAATTCACCCTTGAGGCTATGATCTTTAGGGCTATGATCTTTAGGGCTATGGTTTGTCATTTCAGAAACTTCGCAGTGAACTGTTCTTGCGAAATTGCCAGGTTCTGATAATTTCGAGCACATCGGTTGTTCGCCGTAATTCATCCGAAAACGGAGCGAAAGGAGCGGCCAGGCGAACGATACGGATTGCGGCATCATCAAGTACCTTGTGGCCGGAAGTTTCCAGTAACCGCACATCTCGCAAAGCGCCATCGGGATGAATGGCCACCATGAGGCGCAGGCTGCCGTAAAGGCTCCTCTTGCGGGCTTCGCCCGGGTAGTTCAGGTTGCCAATACTCTCAATTTTTCGCCTCCAGGAGTTCAGGTAGTAGGCATCCACACTGGAGGTCGTCGACAGGCTGGTGAGGCGTTTGATTCGTGGCCGGTTAGCGTAGATCTGGCGTTGCTGTTCCAGTCTGGCCTCAAGGCTGGCTATTTCAAGACTTCGCTGAAGCAGTGACTTTTTATCAGGATTTCTGATTTCGCCGTCGTCTGGTGATTTTATCTTGGCCTCTACCAGCACTTTTTGCTCACTGTTCCCGGAAGTTGTCACCACTGGTTTTTGTTGTTGTTCCACCTTCCTGGCAGTTTTTGGTTGTTGTTGCTCTGATGTTTCACGAATAACCGTATCCAGAAATTCAGCCTGGATTGGAGAAGTAATCAGTGCTTTTTCGGCCAGGGTGCCGCTTCCTGCCTGATTGAACTGCGCGAGGAAATCAGCTGTTTTGGGCTTGTTTTTATCGGCGTGTTGAACAAGTGTGACCTCCATTGTATGAGTGGAAGGGCTTTTGGTCACGTAAGTAAATGTCACGCCGAGGATGATTGCAGCATGAATCATAATTGCCAGGAATGTAGTGAAACTTAATCTGTCTCCTGGAGTGATGGCCGGGGCGAGGGTGCTCATAAATCGCTGTGGTTGAGAATTTCGTCGGCGATAAACTTGATATAATCTCCCGCAATATCAAGGTCAAAAGCCTTGTCCAGTTCACGTATGCAAGTCGGACAAGTGACATTTATCTCGGTTAGAAAGTCTCCGATAATATCGATTCCTACGAAATAAAGCCCTTTTTCCTTGAGCGCTGGCGCGACCTGCGCACATATCCAGAGATCACGATCATTCAGCTCGCGACCGATTCCCCTGCCGCCTGCAGCGAGATTTCCCCTGGATTCTCCTGCAGCAGGTACACGTGCCAGACCAAACGGAACGGGTTCACCATTAATCATCAGGATTCGCGTATCACCGTCCTTGATTTCCGGAATATATTTTTGTGCCATTGTTTGCTGCTGACCCTGGTCTGTCAGGGTTTCGATGATCACGCTGAGATTGGTGCCACCCGGTTTGACATGAAAAATTGATGTACCGCCCATGCCATCCAGCGGTTTATAGATTACATTCTGATGGATATTGTAAAAATTACGCAGCAGCGCGGGGTCACGGCTGACCAGGTGTGGAGGGCAACACTGTGGAAACTGTAGAGCGAACAATTTTTCATTGCAATCTCGAATGCTGCCAGGCCGGTTAAGAACCGGCGTTCCAGCCATTTCGGCCATCTCCAGTAGATAGGTTGAGTAGGCAAATTCCATGTTAAACGGCGGATCTTTGCGCATCAGCACGACATCGAGGTCCGAAATAGGCAGGAATTCAGAGTCCATAACCTCATACCAATGCTGCTCGTCATCGAACACCTTAACGTGAGTACGGTGAGTAAAGACTTCTCCGTCTTGTATGTAGAGACCGTCTTGCCCAATCTCGTAAATTTCCCATCCCCTGGCCTGGGCAGCGAGCATCATCGCCAGGGTACTGTCTTTCCTGGGGTTGATGCCTGCAAGCGGGTCCATAACGACCCCAATTTTGGTGTTCAAACTGAACTGACCTCATGATTTTGAAGGTACAATTGCATTAGCCTATGCCACATGGGCAAAGCGTTCCATATTTTAAGCATTGTAAGCCAGAAATGGTACGTTCGTTCCAAAATATCCTTAACTGTCCGGTACTTATGGATTGAAGCTAACAACTGTGTTAAAAAAAGCGCTGCAACTTACTATATTAATGGAATTTTGTTGAATTTAGATCGTTTAGACGTAGACAATTCAGGGTAGAACCGATGGACGACAACTTTGAAGGCGTTAAGGTAATGGTTATCGATGATAGCAAAACCATTCGCCGTACCGCCGAGACCCTTCTCTCCAAAGCGGGTTGTGAAGTCATTACCGCCACAGACGGATTTGATGCCCTTGCCAAGATAGCTGACTCTCAACCGGCCATTATCTTTGTCGACATCATGATGCCTCGACTTGATGGCTACCAGACCTGCGCACTTATCAAGAATAACAGTGAGTACAAGAGTACACCTGTCGTCATGTTGTCCAGCAAGGATGGATTGTTCGACCGGGCAAAAGGGCGGATTGTTGGCTCTGACCAGTATTTAACAAAACCGTTTAGCAAGGATGAATTGCTAAACGCCATTCGTAATCACGTTAAAGCGTGATGGCAGCCGGAAAGGAAGATTAATTATGTCGAAAGTATTAGTGGTAGATGACTCGCCAACAGAATTATCGCAGATTAAAGAAATGTTGGAAGGACTTGGGCACGACGTGATGACAGCCGAAAACGGGCTCGACGGAGTGAACCTTGCGAATAAAGAACAACCGGACATCGTCTTGATGGATATCGTCATGCCAGGTATGAACGGTTTTCAAGCGACTCGGCAGATTTGGAGAGGTGCAGAGACGCGGCATATTCCAGTGATCATTGTTAGTAGCAAGAGCCAAGAAACAGACAAGGTTTGGGGCAAGCGGCAAGGTGCTAAAGGTTACCTCACCAAGCCCGTTGATACACAGGATCTCGTCGAAGCGATGAACGCCTTACTAAAAATGCAGGCTGAACCAGATGAGTGAACCTACACCATTTTCCAGGCTTGAGTCACTGGCAGAACGCAGTTTACAAATCTCGGCTGAGTTACCGCCGAAGGAGAGCACACAGATACACTGGGTAGGCCTCGGTTTTTACTTGCTGGGCCAGAGATTTGTTGTGCCCCTGGAGGAAGTTGCTGAAACAATGAGCATTCCCCAGGCAACTCGTTTACCTGGTGTGAAAAACTTTGTTTCAGGTGTCGGAAATGTTCGCGGCAAGTTGATGGCGCTCATCGACCTTGCCTTGTTTTTTGGTGAAGTATCAAAAATTGGGAATGCTAAAAGGCGCATTCTCGCAGTTGAAGATGAAGCTCAATACTTTGGTTTCATCATCGACGAGTCATTGGGTATGCAACATTTTCCTAGTGACTCCTTTAGCGAGATAGTTGATGAAATTGATGACAGATTTAAACCCTTTGTTCGGGGTAGCTTTTCGGTTGCGGGAATAGATTGGCCGGTACTCAGTCTCGCAGCACTTTCTGAACACCCAGAACTGCAAAAATTGGCGATTGCGTCCTAGGGCGACAAACAAATCTGACAAGGAATCTTTGATGGCTGATAAATCAATCGGAGTTGGAAATGTAATTCGCAATCCTTTGATTGCGACCATGGTTATTCTGTTAATCGTGATGATTACAGGCTTTTCAAGCAACTACTATTTCATCAATCAACAAGCGCAGCGCAAGAGTAGTTATGTTGGTTACACCAGCGAACTAAAAGCGTTATCGCAGGAGATAGCGAAACACGCGGCGAGTGCTTCTCAGGGAAATATTGATAGTTTGTCCGCTTTGACGAAAGCGAAAGGTGAGTTCGACACTAACTTGGGATATTTAGTCAATGGCAACCCACTCGTTAATCTGCCGCCTTCTGATCGAGACTCCCAAAATCAATTAACAAAAGTGACAAACTTTTGGGTTGGAATGAAAGCGAATGTCAACATGATTATGGCTAATCGGAAAGTATTGACCCATTTACAGGATAACTATACCGATCTGTCAATCACAATGTCTGCCATCCAGGCTGAAAACCAGAAAGTGGTGGCTGCCTTGTTGCGCCTGTCAAGACCTGCTAACCAAACTACCCTGGCGCAGCGACAATCTTTACTCATTGAGAGAATGTCACACAGCATGGATAAAATTCTTCAGGCAGGTAGTTCAAAAAGCCTTTCTGACAATTTTAGTCGCGACAGCCAAACATTTATCCGCGTTCTGAATGGAATGACCAATGGAGACAAGCAGCTGTTGTTGACAGCAGAAACCAATGCTGGTGTCCGGAGCAGCCTCAGTAAAATCAGGGAACTCTTTCGGCCTGTATCTTCCGGGGTTAATGAAATTTCGACGCAGTCCGGAGACCTGGCAAAAATAAGGACTTCGGCAGATGCAATCTATGCTGCCTCCAATGAGCTTCCGTTACTGGCTGATGGCTTGATTGAGACCTATGAAGGGGTCAGTGGGCTTGTGCCAATAGTCCTTGCGCCAAGCATCCTGGAACTCGGGTTTGTTGGCGGGTCCTTGTTTTTGTTCCTGATTATCAGTCTTCTCATTAACAGGGAAGGCCAGAAAAATATCGAACAATCCGTTCTCACAAACGAGGAGAACCAGGCCGCAGTCCTCCTGCTTCTAAACGAACTCGCTGACCTTGCCGATGGTGACCTGAGCGTCCAGGCGACGGTTACAGAAAGTTATACAGGCGCTATCGCCGATTCTATCAATTTCTCCTTCGACCAGATGCGCGGTCTTGTAAAAAGAATTAATGAAACCTCAGGCAAGGTGTCTTCGATTGCTGAAACGACTCAGAACTCAGTTGGAGAACTTGCCGAAGCTTCACAACGCCAATCAAACGAGATAAGCGATGTATCAGATGCCGTGGATGATATGGCAGTCTCTATCGACATGGTGTCATACAACGCTGCCGAATCTTCATCAGTCGCGGAACGATCTGTTGATATTGCAAATAAAGGGGCAATTGTTGTTCAAAACACCATTGATGGTATGGACAAAATTCGTGGCCAGATTCAAGAAACCGCGAAAAGAATCAAACGGCTAGGGGAAAGCTCCCAGGAGATTGGAGACATTGTCGCCCTGATTAACGATATTGCCGACCAGACGAATATCCTTTCTCTAAATGCAGCTATTCAGGCTTCTATGGCCGGTGATGCTGGTAAGGGGTTTGCCGTGGTTGCAGATGAAGTGCAAAGACTTGCAGAGCGATCAGGTGCAGCTGCCAAGCAAATATCAGCGCTGGTAAAGACCATTCAGAGTGACACCAACGAAGCAGTAAGTTCGATGGAACAAACAACCGCCGAAGTTGTTCAGGGTACACAACTGGCAGAGGATGCCGGGGTTGCACTAGGTGAGATCGAAGGTGTCTCAAAGTCACTTGCTGAAATTATTGAAAATATTTCAGACGCAGCCAGGAAACAGGCGGCATCCGCGGGCCAGATATCGAATACCATGAAGAGTATCCAGGAAATCACTTCCCAGACAACGGATGGGGTGCGGTTAACAGCCAAGGCGGTTGGAGGGCTCGCGGGAATGACTAACGAGCTGCGAAAATCGGTCGTTGGATTCAAGATTAGCTGAGTAGAGATGAACCATACGGATATTGAACGTGGATATTGAAATGGAACAAATATGAGCGCAACGCAAGACTATGTCGCGCTGGATTGGATCAAAGGGGAAATTGCAAAAACCCTTGAACAAGCCCAGTTTGCATTAGAGTCTATCGCAGAATCCCCGGACGACGTGAGTAGTATGAGGTCCTGCCTGACCACCTTGCACCAGGTATACGGTACCCTGAAGATGGTCGAGCTCGCAGGTCCGGCCCAGGTAGCAGACGAAATGGAGCAAGTTGCGCAGGCGCTGATGAACAAGAGTGTGCCGGATATCTCCAGGGCGCAGGAAATTCTGATGCAAACTATTTTGCAGTTGCCGCGTTACCTCGACCAGATACAACGGGAGCAATCTGATTCAGAGGAAAACTATCTTCCGCTGGTTAACAATCTAAGGATTGCCAGGGGTGAGTCTCGAATTGGCGAAGTAGGCAGTGAGAAGGTGTCTACAGGCCCGGATCTAACGGCAGCAAGTGAACCGCCCGCTGAAGAAGTCATCGCGGCTTTCGTTGCAGCAAAGGGTGAAGTAGCTGTACCGAAACTAAGGCAAAGATATCAGCAATCGCTAGCTGCTCTCCTGCAGAAAACTAAAGCAAGGGAAAATCTGTCGCTGTTAGGCAAAGTACTGGCGATGATGTTGAAGCTTTGTGGCGATTCCCCCATGGGTAACCTTGCGCAGCTAGGTGTAGCGCTCATCGAAGGGGTTGCAACTGGTGCAATAAAATTAACCGCTCCAGTCGTGAACTATCTGCGGGCCCTTGACGCCGAATTAGCAAGAATGTCTGAAGGCGGTGTTGCAGCACTTTCAGAGCCTGTATCGAAAAAGTTGGTGCTTGGAATGCTGCGTGCGATGGACGGGGCGTCGAAGGAAACAGAGAAAATGACGGTTGCGAGAGAGATTTTCTCTTCTTCTTCAGAACCTCTGTTAGAAGCAACGGAAGACGTGACCATCGGACCAGACGATGAAACCCTTGCTGCCGTGGCGAAGATACTCATAGAAGAAGTGAAGGGAATAACCGATAAGTTAGATCTCTATGTGCTCTCTGCGAGTCGTCAAGTTGGCGATCTTGTAGAAATGATTCCTACGCTTGAGCAAATTGCGAGCACGCTGATGGTAGTAAGTTTATCGCAACATCAAGAAGCTGTTAGTAAGCAGATTGGTATTATTAAGGAAATTGAGGCAGGTGGAGTCGAACCAGATGAAGAAGTATTGCTGGAATTCGCCAAAGACCTGTTGGAAATAGAATCTACACTGAGATCAATCGTCGGTGGTTCTGAAGATGGCACAGGTGGGGGAAGTATTGGTGATCTTGATGAGGCGCAAGCTGCTGTAGTCGCTGAAACCAGGATCGGACTTGGCAGGTGTCGGGATGCGCTCATCGATTTCGTATCTTCAGACTTTGATCACCACAAGATTCAGGAAATGCCAACCCAGCTGTCAACATTAAGGGGTGGCTTGTTGATCGTTAATCAAGCGCGACCCGGCAATGTTTTAAGTGCAGCGGCTCGATATGTGGAAGAAGGCGTACTGGCAAGCGGTACCAGGCCGGAAACATCTGAACTGGATGATCTGGCGGATGCCATTACAAGTATCGACTATTACCTTGAACGATTAATCGAGAGTGCGAGAGAACCCTATTTACAGATGCTCGTGGTGGCAGAAGCAGCCGTTGAAAGGCTCGGGTTTGCTGTAGGATCTGAGCCATCATCAACGCGTTCGGAGCCATCTGAAACTGAAATACCGGTTGAAAACTCATCTGCGGTAGTTGAAGACGTTCCGGATTTTGCTGAAGACCCTGTTGAGTTAGTTAAAGATTCTGTTGAGTTAGTTGAAGACTCTGTTGAGTTAGTTGAAGACTCTGTTGAGTTAGTTGAAGACTCTGTTGAGTTAGTTGAAGACTCTGCTGCGCTGGTTGCAGACTCTACTGAGTTAGTTGAGGACGCTGCAGAACTAGTTGAAGACATTCCAGAATTAACTGAAGTCTCATCAGTGCTAGTCGAAGACCTGCCAGCACACGTTGAAGGCTCATCCGCTGAAGGCTTATCAATACCCGCTGAAGGCTCATCAATACCCGCTGCGGGCTCTTCTACTGTTGAAGTTGATGAGGATGATCTCATTGATGATGAAATTCTGGAAATATTTGCTGAGGAAATCGATGAAGTTTTAGAAACCATCAATGAGTATTTACCCCAGTGGAAAAGTGACACAAGTGATGTACAGGCACTGAATGAACTTAGAAGGGCTTTCCATGGGTTGAAGGGTAGCGGGCGCATGGTGGGGGCCACCGTTCTGGGTGAACTTACCTGGTCCATCGAAGAATTGCTGAACAAAATTGTTGATCATTCAATTAAACCCAACGATGAAATTATGTCGCTGGTGGCTGAGGTGCTTGGAAGGATTCCGGAGGGACTGGAATATTTCAGAAAACATGACCAGCACGCATTCTTGATAGATGAATTAGTTATTCGCGCAGAAAATCTGGGTGTTGTAGACGGCGCCCGACCGATCGAAGAAACGATTGCTCTTGAATTAGACGAGCCTACCCAGGATATCGAATTGGATGTACTCGATGTTGAAGAGGACGTTGAAGAGGCCATTGAAGAGGAAGTACCGATAGAGCCTGAAGAGATGGGGTTGGATGAAATATTTACTATTGAAGCCAACCAGTTACTCATGCCAATACAGGAATACCTGGCATCAAATAGTGAAATCACAGGCGAACTGGTTGCTGCCTTTCATACATTGAGGGGTAGCGCTGCTATGGCAGGGATATCCAGCATTTCTGATATAGCAGCGCCACTGGAGCAGCTCACCAATGAATATTTTACCAGTGGCAAGACACCGGATGCTGCTTTTAACAGCCTCGTTGAGAGAGGCGCAGAATTGATTGGTACCGTAGTAGGCAATCTTAGTGAAAATCGCGAAAATATTGAAGGGTTGGGTCCTCTGCTAACAGATGTAGAAGTCGTATTAGGTAGTGATGAAAAACCTGCCGCGATCTTAAACTTTGAACACATACTGCTGCTTTGTGAAGAGGACGTGGTTTCAGAAGAGTGGCCGGAGAAATATGTAACTGCGGTCCAGGCGGAACTGGAAGATGCACGTGGACAAGCCGAAATGCTTGGTCAGAAGGAGCTTCAAGCGCTAACCGGTAGCCTCTTACGCGTCTATGGCCTGGTTGAGTCAGCCCCTGATAAAACACTGATCAGTATCTTAAAGATGGCTCATGCCAGGCTCGTTAACATGTTCGATCAGATTGCGGCCAGTCAGGATGTTGCAATTGCTGACGACCTCATCGCAATGCTGGGCGCGATTGACTACAAGCCAGCCGAAGCCGACAAAATCATCGAAGAAGTGGTTTCGACTGAGCCAGAGGCGGGTGAAGCCCAGGACCAGGTCTTACCTGAAGATGACATCGATGAAGATATATTGCCAATCTTCCTGGAAGAAGCAGAAGAACTAATGGAAGGTATAGACCAGCATATTCTTGACTGGAGTGAAGATAGTAGAAGAATGGCAAACCTCGATAATCTGCTTCGGAATTTGCACACATTGAAAGGTGGTTCCCGCATGGCGGGAATAAATAGCCTCGGACAAGTAGCGCACAACTTTGAGTCTTTCCTGATTGGTGTGCAGCAAGATCCCATCCCTTTCGATGAAGATTTCTTTGCGTCGTTGAACCAGGAGCAGGATGAGATAACGAGAAGGATTGAAATCTATCGCAAACTGGAAATTGGAGCAGCCACCAGTGAAGAACTGGCGTCACTGCGAAATATTCGTGCCAAGAAGATTAGGCAGCCGACTTCTGAACCCGATGAAACTATTACGGCTCCCGCAGAAGCGACAGTTCCGGCAGAAGCTACAGTTCCGGCAGAACTTACAGTTCCGGCAGAAGCTACAGTTCCGGCAGAACTTACAGTCCCGGCAGAAGCTACAGTTCCGGCAGAACTTACAGTCCCGGAAGAAGCTACAGTTCCGGCAGAACTTACAGTCCCGGAAGAAGCTACAGTTCCGGCAGAACTTACAGCCCCGGAAGAAGCTACAGTTCCGGCAGAACCAGTAAATAAAACTTCCGCTGCAACAACTGGAGAAGTAGCACTACCCCCTGATGCGATAGATGAAGATGTCCTGCCAATATTCCTTGAGGAAACTGAAGAGTTGTTGGAAGGGCTCGAGGAGAGTATTCAGAACTGGAGTGAAGATGTCGGAAATACTTCACATCTGGAAAACTTGTTACGCAACCTGCATACGCTAAAAGGTGGGGCTCGCATGGCAGGGATGAATAGCCTCGGTGAATATACCCACAATTTTGAAACTTTCCTGATCGGAACACAAAAGAATCCCGTGGACCTGGATACTCCATTTTTTATTCTGCTAAATATGCGCCAGGATGAAATCAGGCGCAGGGTTGAGATATACAGCAAGTTGGCTGTTGGGCAAGCCAGTGAAGAAGAATTAGCTTCACTGACAAAGGACATCACCGGAGCGGATGCACCGTTGTTAACCGACAAGCAAGATTCTACTGGCGAATCCGGTATAGATTCTACTGGCGAATCCGGTATAGATTCTACTGGCGAATCCGGTATAGATGAGGATAAGAAAGAGACCGCTCGAACTACGCCCGCGTCACAGCCGCAGGAAATGGTGCGCGTTTCGTCTGATCTGCTGGAAGAGCTGATTGGCCTGGCCGGAGAATCGAGTATTACCAGAGGCCGGATAGAACAACAGATTACCGATTTCGGTGGTTCGTTGCGGGAAATGGAAGAAACTATCAAGCGAATTCGGGATCAGGTTCGAAAGCTGGAGATTGAGGCTGAGTCCAGGGAAACATTGATAAGAACCAGGTCAAATGATGGTGAATCAGCTTATGATGAATTGGAATTGGATCGTTATACGATGCTCCAGGAAATCTCACGTACGCTAAATGAGAGTACTTCGGATATGCTGGACTTAAAGGAGACACTGGTTAACAGCAGCCGCGATGCAGAAACTCTCCTGCACCAACAGGCACGAATTGGCGTTGAGTTGCAAGAAGGCCTTACCAGAACTCGAATGGTGCCTTTCGTCCGGATGATTCCGCGACTAAGAAGAATTGTTAGGCAAACCAGTGCAGAAATTAATAAATCGGTCCGTTTTGATGCATTTAATATCGAGGGTGAGTTGGATCGAAACGTACTGGAGAGAGTGGTTGCTCCGCTTGAGCATATGCTGCGAAATGCTGTTGACCATGGCATTGAACCAATCGAGAAACGTATTGAAGCGGGTAAACCCGAACAAGGGCGAATAAGCCTGCGGCTGAGCCGGGAAGGTGGTTACGTGGTCCTTATCATAAGTGATGACGGTGGTGGTATCGATGTTGATGCTGTACGTCGAAAAGCGATCGAGAGAGGTTTGATAGAGGAAGATACGGACATTTCCGATCAGGAAGTGATGCAGTTCATTATGGAGGCGGGTTTCAGTACGGCACAAAAACTCACGCAAATTTCCGGTCGCGGTGTTGGCATGGATGTTGTCACCAGTGAGATTAAGGCGCTGGGCGGCACCATTACAATTGATTCTACGGTGGGCGTCGGAACTGAATTTACGATCCGTATACCTTTTACCGTCTCCATAAATCGCGCCCTAATGGTTATGGTTAAGGAAGAAACCTACGCCGTACCCTTAAATACAATTGAAGGGATAGTTCGTGTCAGCCCCTATGAACTGGAAGCCTACTATCAGCCTGATGCTCCCATGTTTGAATATGCTGGGCAGCCGTACCGGCTCGATTATATGGGCAAGATGCTGAATAGTATCGAAGTACCTGATTTTACCGGTCAGGTTGCGCCATTACCCGTAATCCTGGCAAGAAGTGGTAATCGTGCAGCCGCGCTGCAGGTAGATCGCGTAATAGGCTCTCGAGAAGTCGTGGTGAAAACTCTCGGTCCCCAGTTCAACGAAGTCGGAGGAATTGCTGGTGCCACGGTGCTGGGTGACGGTAGTGTGGTTTTTATTCTGGATGTTATGGCGCTGGTTCGAACTTATGATCTGCATCTGGGTGATCGTAAAGAAAAAGTCATTGAACCCAACGAGGTAACGCAGGAGACCGAGAAAAAATCAAGAAGCATCATGATAGTGGATGACTCGGTGACTGTGCGCAAGGTGACTTCACGCCTGATGGAACGGCAAGGATGGGAAGTGCTCACCGCAAAAGATGGTGTTGATGCGCTGGAGCAGCTGCAGGAAACCGATCCTGACATTATGCTGCTCGATATAGAAATGCCAAAATTGGATGGTTTTGGTGTTTTGAGAGCTGTCCGTCAGGACGAGAGAATAAAGGATCTACCCATCATCATGATTACTTCCAGAACAGGGGAGAAACATAAACAAGAAGCCCTGGGACTTGGTGTAGATCGTTATATAGGTAAACCCTATCTGGAAGCTAACCTGGTTAGCACCATCGATGAAATACTTTCCGAATCTGCTAGTAGGTAGTTATCCAGGTGTCAACATTACCAACCTACGTTATATCCCTTCATAAACAGGGAGTCTTTTTACCGCAATCCACCATCGCGGAAATCATTCCCTATGAACCCCTGCAGCGCCTCGAAAACACACCGGATTGGTTCCTTGGTTTGCTTAGCTGGCGGGGTATTCAAGTTCCTGTTGCTTCCTTTGAAATGTTGACGGTCGAACGTGCCAGCTTTTCGCTGGTCAGTGTCGCCTCTGCCAGCCTGGTGATCATTAAGGGGTTAAATAGCCAGGAAGCACTTCCGTACCATGCGATGGTGGCCCAAACGATTCCCAGATTGGTGGAACTCAATGGAGAAATGCTGCTTGACCCAGAAGAACCTGCAGCGCAAACGGAGACAGCCAGAGTGAGATATGAGGATGAACTCATGTCTATACCAGATCTCGACTATGTCGAATCTGCAATTCGTGGGGTCATGAAAGCCTAGGTAGTTCTTGTCCGGGTTTGAATATCGATTGGGCTATGCCTCGGCGGCCCCTTTCTTTGCAAGCGATTGATGTGGCGCGGCGCGTCCAAATGTGCAGGCTAAAAATCTCCCCAGAGAAATTGTAATAGCGAAAGTAGTGCCGCAGGAGCCGTTTCAGCCCGCAGGATTCTCCTGCCAATAGAGACCGGTCTAAATCCCGATTTGGCGGCAGCAAGTTCTTCCTCGTCACTGATTCCCCCTTCTGGTCCGATAAGTAAGCAGATTGATTCTGGGGTCATCTGAATTTCGTCCAGACCCCGAGTGGCGTTGAGAGACGAAAGCAATTTCAAGTCACCTACCGCGGTCTCTATCCATTGCGTAAAAGGAAGTACGTCCAGAAGAATCGGCAATTTTGTACGCCCGCACTGTTCACTCGCCGATTGAATGACCTGGTGCCAGTGTTGCTGGCGATTCTCGAATTTTTTCCTCGATACCGAGATATTGGCCGTTTCCAGGGGAACGATGCTGGTAACACCAAGCTCTGTTGCTTTCTGAAGAGCCGAGTTCATCGAGTCCCGCTTGAGTACGCCGAGACCGAGGGTGATATCAAGGCAGGATTCCCTATTTATGTCAGCAAAGTCAATGATGCTGATTTCGACCTGCTTGCGGTTCACTCCCGTTATCTCTGCGGTGTACTCACCGCCCAGACCATTAAACAGAATAAGCTGGTCTCCCGTCCTGGCGCGGAGAACATCCCGGACATGATGGGCTGTTTTTTCAGGCAAAATTATATTACCCCTGCTTCCCAGACCCTGATCAATATAGAACCTGGGTAACTGCATTATTGATAGACGCGGGTTTTGCAGTTCATTTTCTCACATTCCATTATTTTGTAGATCATTTCTGGAAGATCATTTCTGGAAGATCAGAGTTGCCGATCAACTTCTCAAAGGCCAAGATTGCGCCAGATTCGAATGGTTGGTAAAGACTGGTTCAGTGTGTAGAAATGAAGACCCGGCGCACCGCCATCGAGTAGCCTCTGGCAGAGGTTGGTAACGACCTCGTCACCAAAGGCTTTCAAGCTTTCTGGATCATGCTCGTAGGTCTCCAGGTGTTTCAGAATCCACCTTGGAATATCGGCACCGCAATTGTTTGAGAAACGAACCAGGCCGCGATAATTGGTTATCGGCATGATACCTGGAACGATGGGAATGTTTACGCCAAGGGAATCGCAGGAATCTAGAAACTTGAAGTAAGCATCGGCGCTATAAAAGTACTGGGTAATCGCGCTATCGGCGCCTGCATCTATTTTTTGTTTAAAGTACTTCAGATCCGATGTCGCACTGCTGGATTCGGGATGAATCTCGGGATAAGCCGCCACTTCGATGTGAAAGTGGTCTCCTGTCTTCTCTCTAATCAGGGAAACCAGTTCATTCGCGTAAGCCATATTACGACTGGAACCCATTCCAGAAGGTATGTCACCCCGTAATGCGACGACGCGTTTTATGCCTGCTGCTTTGTAATCCTGGATGAGCTGCTCGATTTTTTCCTGGCTGTCGCCGCCAAATGACAAATGCGGCGCAACCTCGCTGCCCTTGCTGTTGATATCCAGCACTGCTTGCCTGGTACCATCTTTAGTGGATCCACCGGCACCATAGGTGACTGAAAAGAAATCAGGATTGAGTTCACTGAGTCGCTCGTGAACTTTCATCATCTTTTTAATGGCGTCGTCATTCTTTGGAGCAGAGAACTCAAAGCTAAATCGCCTTTCACCTGGGGATGGAGAATTCATTGAAATGGCTGCCTATAGCGCCTTTGCAAGCAGGTGCGCTTTGTCTGTTTTTTCCCAGGTGAAGTCTTCATCTTCCCTGCCAAAGTGGCCATAGGCTGCAGTTTGCAGGTAGATCGGTCGTTTCAGGTCGAGCATCTCGATAAGACCTTTGGGCCGCAGGTCAAAGTGTTCGCGTACCAGGATTTCCATCTCTGCTTCCGGAATTTTCCCTGTCCCAAATGTGTCGATACTGATAGAGGTCGGTTCGGCCACACCGATAGCGTACGAAATTTGAATTTCACATTTACTGGCGAGCCCTGCGGCAACGATATTCTTTGCCACATATCGAACCGCGTAAGCCGCACTCCGGTCCACCTTTGAAGGATCCTTGCCGGAAAATGCACCACCGCCATGTCTGGCCATACCGCCATAGGTGTCAACGATGATCTTTCTGCCCGTTAACCCACAGTCACCGACGGGCCCGCCAATCACGAATTTACCGGTCGGATTAATGAAGTACTTCGTATCTGCGTGTAACCAGTTAGCGGGTAGGACGGGTTTGATGATTTCTTCCATCACGCCTTCCCTCAAGTCCGCCAGGGAGATATCGGGATCGTGCTGGGTCGAAACAACGACGGCTTCGATGCCGACGGGAATGCCATTGCCATCATATTTGAAGGAGATCTGGCTCTTGGCATCGGGTCGAAGAAAAGACAATTTCCCGCTCTTCCTCACATCGGCTTGTTTTTTCACTAGCAGGTGCGAATAAGTAATCGGCGCGGGCATCAATACATCCGTCTCATCGGATGCGTAGCCGAACATCAAACCCTGGTCTCCAGCACCCTGCTCGTGGCCTTCTGCTTCGTTGACACCCATGGCGATGTCCGGGCTTTGTTTACCGATTGCGTTGATGATTGCGCAGGAAGCACCGTCGAAGCCGACATCGGAATTGTCGTAACCGATATCCAGGATGACATTACGGCAGACTTCTTCCAGGTCAATCCATGCCTCCGTGGTGATTTCCCCGGCTATCATGACCATGCCGGTCTTAATCATGGTTTCACAGGCCACTCTGGCATTGGCGTCTTTGGCAAGAATCGCGTCAAGAATGGCATCTGAAATCTGGTCCGCCATCTTGTCGGGATGACCTTCTGAGACAGACTCGGAGGTAAACGTTGTATTGCTTGCCATATGGATTCGCGTAGTATCAATGAAGCCGCAATTCTACCGATATGAAAGTAAATTGCCCAGCAGCAACCTTTGAGATAACTTCAAGATGAAGTCCAATTCATTTCATGGGTTTCCTGAAGTCACACGCTTGATAGTGAGCCATCAGTTAAAGTGTCAGTTACAATCAGGCATGTTTCCCATTGATGAATGAGAGGCGCTAAGAGAGAATAGCGCCGCATTCTCCAACCACGGCCATTATTTTATGAGTTCACGGCAAGAACGGGCGAACGCCATTCGCGCGCTAACCATGGATGCAGTCCAGAAAGCGAAATCCGGGCATCCAGGTGCGCCGATGGGAATGGCAGATATTGCCGAGGTTTTATGGACGGATGTTCTAAAACATAATCCCGGCAACCCCGACTGGAGCAACAGGGACAGGTTCGTTCTGTCCAATGGCCATGGTTCGATGCTGCTCTATTCGCTGCTGCATCTCACCGGTTATGACCTTACCATGTCAGATCTGCAAGAATTCAGGCAACTTGGTTCCAGGACACCGGGGCATCCTGAATACGGTTACACCCCGGGTGTTGAAACCACCACAGGACCCCTGGGCCAGGGACTGGCCAATGCGGTTGGCCTCGCCCTGGCTGAAAAAATCCTGGCCGCCAGATTCAACCAGACCGATGAAGCCGGAAATGAATATTCAATAGTCGATCACCAGACCTATGTGTTTGTTGGTGATGGCTGCCTGATGGAAGGTATTTCACACGAGGTATCATCCCTCGCGGGTACTTTGAAGCTCGGCAAGTTGATATGCCTCTATGATGACAATGGAATTTCAATTGATGGCGAAATTGAAGGCTGGTTCACCGACGACACGGCAAAACGTTTTGAAGCCTATGGCTGGCATGTCATTGATGGCGTCAATGGCCATGATTCGCAGGCGGTTGCTGCAGCGCTAGCACTGGCAAAGTCTGAGGCATCGCGACCGAGTATTATTTGTTGCAAGACCCGGATTGGCTATGGTGCTCCGAACAAGGCGGGTACCGCAGCGAGTCACGGTTCGCCGCTCGGCGAGGAAGAAGTGGCAGGAACCCGGCAAGCACTCGGTTGGAATCTGCAACCATTTGAAATATCAGATGAAATTTATGATGGCTGGGACTGCCGCACAAAAGGGGCAGAACTGGAAAATGCCTGGCAGCAACAATTTTCGGAATATGTGCAGAAATACCCAATCCTGGCAGCAGAATTTGAGCGCCGAATGCAAGGTGACCTGCCGGGGGACTGGCAGGAGAGAATGCAGGCATTTCTGAAATTGACAGATGAGAGTGCTAAAACAACAGCATCAAGGAATGCCTCTGCAGAAGTCATTCGCGAAATTGCCAGCATTTTACCGGAGCTGATTGGCGGTTCGGCAGACTTGTCCGGATCAAATAATACCCACTGGCCAGAAGCAAAGACGGTGTCAGGCGATAATGCTGACGGTAATTACCTGCACTACGGAGTTCGGGAATTTGGCATGACCGCTATTAGCAATGGATTGTCCCTGCATGGTGGTCTGGTACCCTTTTGTGGGACCTTCCTGATTTTTCTGGAATATGCACGAAATGCGGCAAGAATGGCGGCATTAATGGGGATTCAGAACATACTGGTTTATACACATGATTCCATTGGGCAGGGTGAAGATGGTCCGACTCATCAACCTGTGGAGCAGTTGGCGAATCTACGTTCGACGCCCAACATGTCTGTCTGGCGACCATGCGATACGGTAGAAACCGTTGTGGCGTGGAAAGCGGCAATAGAGAGAAAATCCGGGCCGACCGCGCTCATTTTTTCGCGGCAAGGCATCGCTTATCAGGACAGGAAGGGGAAACTGGAATCGATAAGCCGGGGTGCCTACACCCTGATGGAGCCCAATGAAGAGCCAGCAGCCATCATTATTGCCACAGGTTCGGAAGTCGATATTTCACTACAGGCGGCCAAAATACTGATTGAATCAGGAACACCGGTTCGTGTTGTTTCAATGCCGAGTGCAGATGTTTTCGAGGCGCAGGATGAGGCATACAGGCAGGCAGTTATACCGGACAGCCTTCGAGCCAGGGTCGCCGTCGAGGCAGGCCATGTCGACTATTGGCGGAAGTGGGTTGGCCTTGATGGTGCGGTCGTCGGGCTGACGACCTTTGGTGAATCCGGGCCAGGCGTTGAGGTGATGGCACATTTTGGTTTCACTCCCGAGGCGATTGTCGCTGCGGTAAAAGGAGTGCTCTAGGTGATGTCCATGATTGATTTCAGGGACCTGGAAATCCGTGGAAAGCGGGTCCTGATTCGAGAAGATCTGAATGTCCCGGTTTCTGAAGGGCAGGTTTCCAGCGATGCGAGAATTGTTGCGGCGCTGCCTACATTGAAATATGCAGTGGACGCTGGCGCCAGG
>SMVA01288678.1_pt1 | contig 47056 bp, 39 predicted proteins | sample 2456451 | NCBI WGS metagenome assembly SMVA01 (sample SAMN11095933, study PRJNA526329) | marine sediment metagenome | biome: Marine sediment; feature: Surficial sediment; material: Deep marine sediment; isolation source: Hadal surficial sediment | place: Pacific Ocean | collected 2014-05 | depth...
TCGCGCGCCCGGGATCTCGCTGTCCCAGTTGCCGCGCCGCGTTGTCGGTGTGGGACAACGTGCCGGTCCTCGCCTACCTCTGGTTGCGCGCGCGTTGCCGTCGCTGCGGGGCGAAGATTTCGATTCGCTATCCCACCATTGAACTCCTCACTGGGCTGGTCTTTGCCGCGATCGCATGGCAGCACGGTGCAACGCCGATGGCACCCGTCTGGTGCGCGTTCGCGGCCGCGCTGATCGCGGCGTCTGTCATCGACATTGACCATCAGATCATCCCAGACGAGATTTCCGTCGGGGGCCTGTTGGTTGCCCTGGTCGTGGTGCCCGCCGCCGAGTCCGTTTCCGGCGCGCCATTTCTCCAAGCATTTCTCAATTCAGGCCTCGGAGCCCTGGTGGGTGGCGGCGCACTCTGGTCCGTCGGGTTCGCCCATGCGCGCTTGTCGACCGCGATGGGGCGCCGTTTCGAGCACTGGCCCGGTCCGGGCGAGGACATCCCCAAGCCCTCGAGTTTGGACTACTGGGTTTGGTTTCCCGGAGTCGGTTTCGGAGACGTCAAGCTTCTTGCGATGATCGGTGCCGTGCTCGGGCCGATCGGCGTGATGGAAACCATCCTGGTGGCTTCGCTGATGGGTCTCGTGATCGGCATCGGATGGGCGTTGGTGACCCGCAAATGGAACGCGCCCTTCGGGTTTGGCCCAGCGATCGCGGCGGGCGCACTACTGGTCGTGTTGGTGCCCGGCGGGCTCTTTTTCCCCTACTGACATTCGTGCAACGCGTGCTCCGGTGGGTCGCGTCGATGCGTGGAGGAAACCACTCCGCGCAGGACTGACCGGCTGCGCTTCGGCCCCTCGAAACCGATCGGTGATGAATTCCGATCCGCCTGCTTACCAGTGCATGGAGCGAATCGGGCGCTGATCCGCTGTGCGCTAGCTTGGTGGAATAATGGGAAGACGAGCGATTCTCGGGCTCTTCTCTCTGGCGCTGACCGCCCTGTTGATCGAAGTCGGGGCACGCCTGATCCTGGCCTTGATTGGCCCTGGGAACGCGCCAATCGAGTTTGGATGGAAGCCCAGCGGCGGGCGCGCAAGCACTTTTCGCGATCGTGTCTACGTCCCGGATTCGAGGGTCTTTTTCAGGTTGTCGCCGAATCTCGACATCGAGATCACTTCCAACCCTCGCATCTTCGATCTGCATACGGACTCTCGCGGGATGCGAAGCCCAGAGCCGGCGATTCCGAAGCCGTCGGGTAATTATCGGGTGTTGGCCATAGGAGACAGTTGCACGTTCGGATCGGGTGCAGGACAGAGCGGCACCTATCCAATGCAACTCGAACGCCACTTGCTCGGTATGCGGAATAAGCCGCGCTTCGAGGTCCTGAATGCTGGCGTTCCGGGCTTCACATCATTTCAGTCGCTTGGGCTCTTTGAGATGGAGGGAGCCGCACTGTCACCAGACGCGGTCATCTTCGCGAGCGGCTACAACGACGCATCCCCGGCGACCGCTGGAAGCAAGCGACCCTTTGGAAGCGAACGGATGATGTCGGACCGGGCGTACGCTGAGTCACTCCGAAGGAGCCAAGCTCTTGGGTTTACCCGATTGCTGTGGCGAGCTGGTTTCTCGATCGGGAGCACGGAAGAACGAATCGGAGATTCTCCGCCTGCGAAGCATCGGGTCTCTGTTCGCGAGTACGGTGCCAACCTGCGTTCGTTCGTTGATTTGAGTCGCGCTCGCGGAGCCATGCCCGTACTGGTCGTATGGCCAAGGAGAAGCCAGATCAGCTCGCCTTCTCGGCACGAAGAGCGTGATCGACTGATGGATCGTTATCACGAAGAGATGCGTCGCGTGGGGCGGACTGCGAATGTGGCCGTCTTGGATCTGAAAGAGACCCTTCAGGGGCGGGAGGATCTCTTCGTCGACATCATTCACTTGAACGCTCACGGGTACGGCCTCGTCGCCGAAGCCCTGGCGAAAATCGTGCTGGCTGACGTAGACCGACGAGCTGCGTCCCGCCGACAATGAGATTTTTGGACGGCGGTCCGAGCCTAGATCCTCACCGAATGGTTCGACGTATCTTTGCAGAAGGCGGCCGTCACCGCGCAGGCAATTCGGTGAGGTGACGTCCGAATTCTGCTCATGGACGAGTTGAACTCCAACGTGTTGAGTCGACCCTCTTGTGTTTACGCAAGCGTCGCTTGCCGAGGAATGCGAGTCCAGCCACCCCTGCAACGAGTTGAGCGGCGAGACCGGGCTCGGGTGTCGGGGTCGGCGTCGGCGAAACGATTGGCGAGGCTGTTGGTGTCGATGTCGCGACGGGATTGTTGCCCAGGAACACGTCTTCGCCGTCGAGGATCCCGTTTCCGTTTGTGTCGGGGTTCAGGGGGTCGGTGCCCGTATCCGTCTCGTCGACAAAGATTCCGGTATTCGTCTCGTAGATGTCGAGCAGCCAATCGTTGTCGTCATCGGTGTCGCAAGGGTTGCTCAGGCTGTCTCCGTCGGTGTCGAGCTGGGCCGGGTCTGCGATGTCAGCACACAGATCGAGTAGATTGGGAATGCCGTCGCCATCGACGTCGCCATCGACGTCGATGATCAGATAGGGGATGCGCTCGGCTCGATAGATCAACCAATCAGGAGCACCGTTCGGCATTGCGAGTCGCCAGATCTCGTTTCCCGCGTTGTCGACCTCGATGATCAAGCCGGCGGCACCCACCGAGATCAACGTCGTCCCGCCCGGCAGACGGTCAGCGTCGCCAATTAACGGCGTGTAGGCGGGCAGCGTGTGCTCCCAGACGATCGAGGCACCGGTCGGCGGATTGCCCGTTAACTCGACTTCGATGGCCTTGCTCACCCCGGTCGTGGTGGTCTGATCGGTGTGATCGCGGCGGTTGCCATTGTCGTAGATCACCAGGTTTCCATTCGGCAGAAGCTCCTGTGCGTGCTGCCACGAGAAGAGGTTGTCGCCGAAGGTTGCATCGCCGGAGGGCATCGAAGGCAGGCCGAAGCCCATGTGGTACTGAACGGTGCCGGAAGGGTAGTCGATGGCCGTGATGCGGCTGAGCCCACGCGTGGAGAGGTGGATCGTCTGCGTCGGCTGGTCGTAGGTAACCGCGTTATTGTGCGTCCAGTTGTAGACCGTTCCGCCGAACAATGTAGGAGCCGCCATCGCCGTGTCGTCGAAGTCCAGATAGGAAAAGTGGTCATGGACGGACCAATCAAAGACCACTGCGCCCGTGGCTCTGTCGAATTCGACGATGCGAGAGCCGCGCCAGGTCTGAAACTCACCGTCGCGAAAAACGTCGCGGTGTTCGAACACAAGTGTCAGCGCGTTACCGTTCGGCATCGGAAAAGTCTCGTGGTGAGCCGTCAGGTCGGGGTGCTCGTGTTGGATCCACGTCGTCTGCCCGTTCAGGAGCGCTTCGTTCGAACGATTGTCGCGCAGGAATGTGACGCGCCCGTTCGGGAGTTGACGAATGTCGCTGATCCTTTGGTCCGGATCGTCGAGGAACCAGACGACCTGACCGCTGGGGTCGACGGCGAGTGCAATGCCACCCGGTACGGTGCCATTTTGCGACGTAAGTTGGAACATCGTGAGACCCGGCTCGGGTGTGCCGGGGCCGGTGGTGATCGTCATGGCCGGCAGGAAGGCCGGGATCGGGTTCGTCTGGAAGCGATGTGTTGCACCCCAGGTCTGCGGAACACTCGCGACGAGGTCCCGCACGCGCCACGCGTAATCCTCGTCGAAGGCGAGCCCACTCGTCACGACCTCCCGGGGCTCCACGGAATCCCGCGTCATGTCGACGACTGGCGATACGCTGAGGAATGGGTCGGGACTGCCGTCGTCGATCACGATCTGCAGCTGGTATTCGTCCGCGCCGCCAACGAGCGGCCACTCGAACTGCATGTGGATTTGGCTCAGCGCAATGCCTTCGGGTGGAAGTACGAGTGCAGCCGCCGGGGTGGCTGCGGCGAGCGCGAGTGCAGGAACTAATAGGGAAATGCGTCCGAGATTGCTGACGAGCATGAAAGCCTCCCCCTCCCAGCGAACGCGCGCACTGAGAGATCATCTCAGCCACCAGGGTTGTGACCCGACCGAAATCACGCCCTCATTCATGACCAAGTGTGTTTAATGGAGTCTCCTTTCCAATCATGCGCGTTGAATGGATTGTCGTTTCTCATGCGCTGCGCTGTCAAGTGCCGTTTCCCCTCATACCTGGAACTCCAGCTCGATTTGGATTCTTCTCGTCGAAAACTGCTTTGGACGCAACGCTTGGGCGAGCTGTCGGCATTTTGAGAATCGCGATGAATATCGGTGGTTTCGATGAAATTGCGACGAGCCGAAAAGAGGCGCTGAGCCCGAACGCGAGGAGAGCCGGCTGTGGGCGGTGGATCCCCGGGGAGGATTCGAACCTCCATTGACAGGTTCAGAGCCTGCTGTCCTGCCGTTGGACGACCGGGGAATGGGGATGTCTATAACCGAGCCGCAGTGGAACCTCAACCGACGTCGATGAGTCCGAGTGCGCGCTCCAGCCTCGCGAGCGTCCGCGGTTGGCCGAGGACTTCGAGGGTCTCGAAGATGCCCGGCGACACGCTGCCGCCCGTGACTGCAACGCGCACGGGCTGGGCGAGCTTGCCGATCTTCATGTTCCCCTGGGCGGAGAGGACTTCCAGAAATGCGGCCTCGATCGCATCGCGGGACCAGCCGTCGAGCTTGGCGAGTCCGTCGCGCAGTGCGCGTAGCGCAGGCTCGATGGCCGGCTTCAGATGCTTCGCAACGGCCTTCTCGTCGTAATCGACCTCGTCGACGCCGAACCAGCGCGAAAGGTGCGCCATTTCCGACAATGTCTTGCCGCGTTCGCGCTGTAGTTCTGCGAGTGCGGCGAGTTCGATTGTGACGGGTACCTCACCGCCCACTTCGGCGGACAAGAATGGCGCGAGTCTTTCAGCCAGGTCCGAAGCGGACAGTTCCTTCAGGTAGTGCTGGTTGAGCCACAGCAGCTTGTCGCCATCTGCCTGAGCGGCGGATCGGTTCACGGTGTCGAGATCGAAGAGCGCGCAGATTTCGTTGGACGAGAAAATCTCCTGGTCGCCGTGTGACCAACCGATCCGGATCAGCCAGTTTCGCAACGCCGCGGCCAGGTAGCCCTCCTCGCGGAAGTTCTGGACAGAGACCGGATCCCGCCGCTTGCTGAGTTTCTTGCCATTGGCGCCGACGATCAGCGGAACGTGGGCGAACTCGGGGGGCTCCGCATCCAACGCGCGATAGAGCGCGATCTGGAGTGGCGTGTTGGGGTGGTGATCGGCGCCGCGAATCACGTGGGTGATTCCCATTTCGAGATCGTCCACCACCACGGCGAGGTGATAGAGCGGCTGTCCATCGCTGCGCTGGATGATCCGGTCGCCAATCTCCGATGCGTCCTGCCCGCTCTTGCCGAAGACCAGGTCGTCCCATTCGAGATCGCCGCTCTCGGGCAGCTTCAGGCGGACCGTGTGAGGCCCGACATCGGCGCCGAGATCGAGATCCCGGCAGCGTCGGTCGTAGGTCCACTTCTCGCCGATCGCGATGGTCGCCTGGCGGCGCTCCTCGAGCTGCTCGGCGCTGCACGCGCAGCGGTAGGCGCGCCCGCTCGCAAGCAGGCGCTCGACGGCGCTTCGGTGGCGATCCGCGAGCTCGCTCTGGCGCAGCGGGCCCTCGTCCCAGTCGATTCCGAGCCATTCGAGCCCCTCGATGACCGCGCGCTCGGATTCGGGGGTCGATCGATCGCGATCGGTGTCCTCGATGCGGAGCACGAGCTTTCCGCCGTGGCGGCGCGCGAACGCCCAGTTGAAGAGGGCCGTTCTCGCCGATCCCACGTGGAGAAATCCCGTGGGGCTCGGTGCGAATCGGGTGCGAACCTCGGACATGGCGGCCCAGCATACCGGAAGCCGTGTGGTTGCCTCTGTGAGTTCGCTTTGCTATCCCACCTGCCCACTCAAGTCACTGATTTTACTCACTTTCCATCCTGCGGGGTGAGGTGCGAGGACCGGCGCGGGTCCGAGCGGTGCAAAGCATGAAAATCCCGATCGATCGACTCCAAGAAACGCCGACTCCGTTTTTGTTCGAAGGAGACGAAGCCTGGTGGAACGCGTCGTTCGCGACCGGGTCCAGTCTGGCGGGGGAGCTCGCGGAGCCCGCCCGGCTCTCCTGTCGTGCCGCGCGGGCCGGAGACGATATTCAGCTCGAGGGTGGCGTCGAAGGCGTGGTGGTACTTGAATGCGGGCGCTGCCTTGCGCGCTATCGTCACCGATTCAGCGAGGAGTTTCGGTTTGTCCTCGAACCGGCGCGGAACCGGGTGCCCGCGGATCCGGAAGGCGCCGCGGCGTTGTCTCGGGATGGTTTGTGTCTGGGCGACGAATTGGAGACCGGCTGGTTTCGGGGTAGTGAGATCCATCTAGGATCGATATTCGTCGAGTTCATCTCGTTGACGCTTCCCGTGAAGCCACTGTGTCGAGAAGATTGTCCGGGCCTGTGTGCCCGGTGTGGAGCGAATCTCGCCGTTGCGCGTTGTGATTGCGAGGAAACGAAGTCGGATTCTCCGTTCGCAGCGCTCGCGGGTATCCGAGACGATCTGGCCCCAGGAGGTAAGTGATGGCTGTTCCCAAGCGGCGTACGTCCAAGTCCAAGCGCAACAAACGGCGGTCGCACGATGCAATTGGAGTTCCCGCGCGGAGCACCTGTCCGCAATGTCGGGAGGCGAAGGCACCGCACCGCGTGTGCGCGAACTGCGGAACCTATCGAGGCCGCGAAATCATCCGGATCGAAGAAGAGTAAGAAGAACGGTGCTCGCATTGCTCTTCCCCGGCCAGGGGTCGCAGGAAGTTGGAATGGGGCGCGGGCTCTATCAGGCCTCGTCGGCCGCGCGGGAAACCTTCGACGCAGCCGACGCTGTGCTGGGTTTCGGACTCTCGCGGATTTGTTTCGAGGGGCCCGAAGAGGAATTGCTGCGCACCGAAATTCAGCAGCCCGCGATCCTAACCACCGGGATCGCGTTACTACGCGCGTTTCGCGAGCGAAATTCGATCGACCCGAGTTATGTAGCGGGGCATAGCCTTGGCGAATACACGGCGCTCGTTGCGAGTGGTGCTCTCGATTTTGAAGAGGCTGTCAAGTTGGTACACGCGCGCGGGAGATTCATGCAGGAGGCAGTTGCCGAAGGGCGCGGCGCGATGGCGGCGATTCTCGGCTTGGCTCCGGGAGCTGTCGAGCGCGTCTGCGATGGCGTGAGCGCGACTACGGACGGCGTGGTAGCTCCCGCCAACTTCAATACGCCAGAGCAAACGGTCATTGCAGGCGACGTGGCCGCCGTCGAATTGGCGAGCGAGCGCGCGCGTGCAGAAGGTGCGAAACGAATCGTCCCGTTGGCGGTCTCCGCGCCCTTTCACTGCTCGTTGATGGCGCCTGCAGCGGAGAAACTCGTGACGGAGCTGGGTCTGATTCGCTTCTCCAAGGCCTCGCCGCCCGTCGTCACCAACGTCGAGGCGGAGCCCAATGATGATCCCGGTCGGATGGCTGCGCTGCTTGCAGCGCAGGTCACGGCCCCGGTGCGATTTGTGGAAATGATCGAGCGGTTGATGGCGTTGGGCGTTACGCACGTCTTCGAGGTAGGCACGGGACGGGTGTTGAGCGGCCTGGTAGCGCGGATCTCACGTGGGTTGAAACGCGGCCGGCTATCGTCACCCGACGATTTTGCGGATGCCGAGAAATTCGCCCTCGCGTCCGTTGCGGAGCCAAGCTAAACCGTCCATTCCGAAGGAGGGAACATGAGTCTGGAAGACCGCGTTTCAGCGATCATCGTGGAACAGCTTGGTGTGACGAAAGAGGAGATCACGCCGAAGGCGAGCTTCATCGATGATCTCGGTGCTGATTCTCTCGACATCGTCGAATTCGTGATGGCGATGGAAGAAGAGTTTGATATCGAGATCCCCGATGACGACGCGGAGAAGATCCAGACCATCGAGGATGTGATCACCTACGTGAAGGGCAAGATCGAGGCTTGACGCAATGCGCCGCTCTCCCACCGATCGACAGATTGTCATCACGGGCATGGGTTGTGTGAGCCCGCTCGGAGCAACTGCGGACGAAACCTGGAACGCCGCGATTGCGGGCCGATCCGGTGTCAGTACGAACCAGCGATTCGACACTTCTGAATTTCCCGTCAAAATTGCCGCCCAGACGTCGGACGATTTTGATCTCGGCGACCTGCCCGCGAAGGAGGTGCGTCGCCTCGACCGCTACACGCTGCTGGCCCTCGCAGCTGCGCGTGAGGCGCTGCGCGACGCGGGCCTAGATCCTGACGGCGCGCAGAGCGACCGCTGCGGGGTGGCAATCGGCTCCGGGATTGGCGGACTCGAAACGCTTTCCAAGTCGATTGTGGCTCTGAAGGAACATGGCCCTCGCCGGGTTTCTCCGTTCACGATTCCGATGTCGATTTGCAACATGGCGAGCGGCTATGTCGCAATTCGGCACGGCTTGCGCGGACCGAATCTCTGCCAAACGGCGGCGTGCGCGTCGGGCGCTCATTCCATCGGTGAAGCTGCTCGGATCATCGAGCGCGGCGATGCGGACATGATGCTGGCGGGCGGATCCGAGGCTCCGATCACCGAACTCGCCGTCGCGGGATTTGCGAATATGAAAGCACTCTCGACGCGCAACGACAGCCCTGGTGCTGCGAGTCGTCCATTCGATACCGATCGCGACGGGTTCGTGATCGGAGAGGGCGCGGGGGTTTTGGTCCTCGAGGATCTCGAGGGTGCTCGAGCGCGCGGCGCAACCATCTTGGCCCATGTTCTGGGCTACGGGATGACGGCCGATGCCTCCTCGGTCGCGCAGCCGACCGCGGATGGAGAAGGTGCCCGGCGGTGTATGAGTCTTGCCATCGCGGACGCGGGCCTGAATCCGAGCGATATAGATCATTTGAACGCCCATGCGACCAGCACGCCACAGGGTGATCCGTCTGAGGTGCGCGCAATTCAAGCGCTGTTTGGCGAGCACACCCAACGGTTATCGGTGTCGGCAACAAAGTCGATGACCGGGCACCTGCTCGGTGCCGCCGGAGCCGTTGAGGCGTTGATGTGCGTGAGGGCACTGCAAACTGGAATCCTGCCGCCGACCATCAATTTGGACCGACCCGATCCCGAATGCGAGCTCGATCACGTGGCCAACAAGGCTCGTGAGACTCGCATCCGAGTTGCAATTTCGAATTCCTTCGGTTTCGGTGGAACCAACGCGACGCTGGTCTTTGGTCGAGCGGATTAACGAATAAGAGGACCCCGCTCCCCGCGGAGTGAGCGCCGACTCGGCACGGGTGTGGTGCGAGCGAAGACCCTCGAAAATTGGCAAACTGGGTCTGTCGGGGCGCCGCTGCCCACCACTCTCGGCGGTCGGGATCGAGGGCCTTCGGCGTCGGATACTGGAGCAGGAGAGCAGAGTGATGAGCAAGCTGATCGTCATGGCGAGCGACCACCGCGGTGCCGGGCTGAAGATCGAGTTGACCAAGAAACTCGAGGCCAGCGGATACACGATTCGCGATTACGGAACCCACGGCGCAGACGCCGTCGATTATCCGGTATTCGCGGCGCCTGCCGCACGCGCGGTTTCGAATGGAGAGGCTGAGCGCGGGATCGTGATTTGCGGAAGCGGTCTCGGTGTGATGTATACCGCGAACCGATTTCCCCGGGTGCGAGCCGCGTTGGTCGACAACGTGGACCAGGCGAAGCTCGCGCGCCGGCACAACGACGCCAACATTCTGGCGCTTTCGGCGGACCATCTCGATACAGATGGCGCTTGGCCGATCGTGGAAGCGTGGTTGGAAGAGCCCTTCGATGGAGGGCGCCACGCGAGGAGGATTGAGTTGATCGATTCACTGACGGACCCGAAGCACAGCGGCGACTTCAGCAACCCGGCTTCGCCCGGAATGAACCAGCGCCTCACTGAGGCAGATCCCGAGATCGCGAAATTCATTTCGCTGGAGGCCCGCCGTCAGGCGCTGTCGCTGGAGCTCATCGCATCCGAGAATTTTGTTTCGGAACCCATCCTCGAGGCGGCCGGTTCGGTGTTGACGAACAAATACGCTGAGGGTTACCCGGGTCGCCGCTACTACGGTGGATGCGAACAGGTCGACGAAGTCGAGGCCCTCGCGATTTCGCGTGCGAAGGAACTCTTTGGTGCCGAGCACGCCAACGTGCAGCCGCATTCGGGATCCCAGGCCAACGAATGCGTCTATCGCGCGGTCATCGATGTCGGAGACACGATCCTCGCGATGAATCTCGATCACGGCGGTCACCTCACTCACGGCAGCCCGGTCAATTTCTCGGGCAAGCTCTACAAGATCATTCCCTATGGCGTTCGCGAGGACGACGAGCGCATCGATTACGACGAAGTGCGCCGACTCGCGAAAGAGAACCAGCCAAAGCTGATTCAATGCGGTGCAACCGCCTATTCGCGGACGATCGACTTTGCGGCGTTTCGATCGATCGCCGACGAGGTCGGCGCGCTGCTGTTCGCGGACATCGCGCACATCGCGGGCCTCGTCGCGACGGGTTTGCATCCGAGCCCGGCCGGTCATGCCCACATCTTCACGACCACTACCCACAAGACCCTGCGTGGGCCTCGGGGGGGGCTGATCCTCTGCGATGCCGAATACCAGAAGAAGGTCGACAGCGCGGTCTTTCCGGGCGGTCAGGGGGGCCCACTCATGCACGTGATCGCCGCCAAGGCGGTTGCGTTCCGGGAGGCGCTGCAACCTTCTTTCAAGAGCTACTGCGAGCAGATCATCAAGAACGCGCAGACTCTCGCCACGTCGATTTCGAACAAGGGCTTCAAGATCGTCTCCGGGGGCACGGACAACCACCTCTTTCTCTTGTCGCTCGTTGGGCGGGATACCACCGGAAAGGCCGCACAGATTGCACTCGAGCGAGCTGGAATCACAGCGAACAAGAACATGGTTCCGTTCGATCCCCGCAAACCCATGGTGACTTCGGGGGTCCGGATCGGGACGCCGGCGGTTACCACCCGCGGCATGTGTGAGCCAGAGATGGCCGAAATTGGTGATTTGATCGCTCGCGCACTCGAGCGCCCGGGTGACGTCGATGAACTCGACGCGGTGCGCGTCGACGTAGAGACACTGTGTCGACGCTTTCCCTTGTACTTGGGTCGCTGGAAGGATTCCGACTGAGCCGTGCGCTGTCCGTATTGTTCCGACTCAGTAAGCCGAGTGATCGACTCGCGCATGGGCCGAGACGGTAACGAGATCCGCCGCCGTCGCGAGTGCCTCGAGTGCCAGCGCCGATTTACAACGCGAGAGCGTGTCGAAGAAGTCTTTCCAAAAGTCGTCAAGCGCGACGAGCGACGCGAGGACTACCAGCGCGACAAGCTCCTGACGGCTGTGCAGAAAGCTTGCGAAAAGCGGCCCGTCAGTGCATCGGCGCTTAATCAACTCGTCGATCGGGTCGAGAGGCACGTGCAGGAACTCGGTGAAAAGGAAATCACGAGCGGGTTGATCGGACAACGGATGATGGTAGAACTCGTCGGCCTCGATCATCTCGCGGCCGCGCGCTTTGCTTCGGTGTTCTTCGATTTCCAGGGTGCCGACGACTACCGCAAATTCTTCGATTCGATCGAGCAACCGAAATGACACCCGATGCGGCGATGAAGGTCGCACTCGGCGCAGCGCGCCGGGTGGCCGGGCGCACCCATCCCAATCCTTCGGTCGGCGCCGTAGTTTTCCGTGGCGATCGTCTGCTGGGTCGTGGAGCGACGCGCCCGGTGGGCGGACCCCACGCCGAGGTCGTGGCGCTCGAAAACGCGAAGCGCCGTTTCGGGGCCAAGAGCCTGCACGGTGCATCGCTCGCGGTCACGCTCGAACCCTGCTGCCGGACGGGGCGCACCGGTCCATGCACGGATGCGATCGTAGACGCGGGTATCCGCCGCGTTTTCGTCGGGCACCGAGATCCCCATCCGGACGTTTCGGGGGCGGGTGTGCGGCGCCTTCGGCGCGCGGGAATCGAAGTTCGGCTCGGTGTGCTCGAAGAAGCCTGTCGCGCGCAGCATCGCGGCTTTTCGACTGTGTGCGCGATGGGTCGACCCTTCGTGATGCTCAAGCTGGCCAGTTCGCTCGACGGGCGGATCGCTACCGCGAGCGGCGAGTCGCGCTGGATCTCGGGCCCTGAAGCGAGGGCGAAGGGGCACCTGCTGCGCTCACGGGTCGATGGGATCGTCGTCGGATCGGGCACGGCTCTCGCGGACGACCCGGAACTCACCGCTCGCCGCGGTGGGCGCGTCGTCCACCGGCCCGTCCGGGTGCTGATCGACTCCAAGCTCCGTGTGCCGCCGAGCGCAAAGCTCTTTTGCAAGGGCGCCGATCGAACCTGGGTGCTTTGCGGTCCGCAGGCGGGGGTGCGTCGACGCAAGGTATTGGAGGGTCTCGGGGCGCGACTGCTCGAGGTGCCGATGCGTGCGGGCAAGCTGGACCTGAAGCGCGCGATCGCGAGACTGGCCCGTGAGGGGCTGACGGAGGTTCTCGTCGAGGGTGGCGGACGCCTCGCGGCTGCACTCTTGAGGGCTCGCCTGGTCGACGAACTCCATTGGTTTGTTGCGCCCCGGTTGTTGGGTGGCGATGGGGCGCCTTCGGTCGGAGATCTGGGCCTGGAGTCGCTCGTCGAGTCTCCGCTGCTGAACGGGCGTTTGGGCCACGTGGGTAGCGATCTGTACATTCGTGGTCGCGTCGAATATCCTGCGCGCCGCGGTGGGCGTGCGCGGACTCGAGGAGCGAATCGGTGAACACCTACGAGAGTTCTGAAGATGCGAGCGGTCTGCGCGTCGCGGTCGTCGTGTCGCGTTTCAACGAACCGATTTCGCTGAAGCTTCTCGACGCGTGCCTAGCGGAGTTGGTCCGCTGTGGCGCGCGCCAGGAGGATATCGACGTCGCGTGGGTACCCGGCGCATTCGAGATTCCGATGGCGGCTCGTGCGTTGGCGTCGAGCGGTCGCTACGACGCACTCGTGACATTGGGATCGGTGATTCGCGGCGGAACGCCTCATTTCGATTACGTGTGCCGGGGGGTCACGGATGGGATTCGCGAAGTGATGAGAGACACTGGGTTGCCCGTCGGGTTTGGCGTGCTGACCACGGATGATGCCAGCCAGGCATTCGCCAGAGCTGGCGGCGATCGCGGCAACAAGGGTGAAGAGGCCGCACGGGTGGCCATCGAGATGGCTCGTTTGATGACCCGGCTCGGAAAAGCGCCCGAGGTGAGCGCGTGAGTCGATCGGATCGCGCTCCGCGTCAACGCTCACGGCAGGTTGCACTGCAGACACTGTACGCGCGCGATTTCGCCGACCCGCAGCAAGCTGAGGGAGAAGCCAGTATCGAGGAGGTCTTCGAGCGGGTCGCGCAGAACTTCGATCTTCCGGTGGGTGCTCGCGATTTTGCGTTGGAACTCGTTACTGGGACGACGGCCGAGCTCTCGGATATCGACGATTTGTTGGCCGCGAACGCGATCAATTGGAAGATCTCCCGGATGGCGACGGTCGACCGAAACGTTCTTCGGCTTGGCATCTACGAGCTGACCCGAACCGACACTCCGGTGTCCGTAGTTCTCGACGAAGCGATCCAGCTCGCGAGGCGCTTTGGCGGTGAATCCTCACCTGGTTTCGTGAACGGCGTGCTCGACGCCGTCGCCAAACACGTTGGCAAGCAGCTAGATCGCGACGCCGCTACGACGCAAATTGGGAAGCAGGCGAAACCCGAGGCTGCCACCACGCAGGTTGGAGAGCAGGCCGGAGACGGTGCCGTCGGCAACCAAGTTGGAGACGGTGCTGTTGGCAAGCAGGTTGGAGCGCAAGCGGAGCCCGACGCGAAGGAAAGCCGAGAGTCCGGTCGGAGGGTCGGTTGATGGCGTCGGTCGTCGTCGATCTCGACACCCAGGCGCTCGAGCGGGTTTCCGCAGAGCTGGCGGTGGTCGGCATCTCGCCCGACGATCGACCGCTGCGCGGCGGTGCCGGTCGCGCCGACTGGAGACTGTGCGGAGATCTCTCGCGGCTGATCGCTTCGCGAAGGCTGAGTGGAGCGCTTGGCCAGGCTGCGCTGTTCTCGGCCGATGGGGCGTTGCGGGCTCCTTTGTTGTTAGTTGTCGGCCTTGGACACCGCGCCGAACATTCTGTCGATACGTGGCGCGATCTGGGTCGCGAAGTCGTGCGGCGCACGCTCGACCTGCGGGTGAATCACGCTGCCTTGGGCCTCGTATCTGACGCCGCGAATCTCGGGCCCGAGGGCACCCGGGCGCTGTTCAGCGGAGCGCTGGTTGCCGCTGCCGAGGGCGGTGCTGGGCTGCGCCTTACGCTCGTGGGCGAGGAGGCGCCGGCGAGGCTCTCCGAACTGCGGCCCCTCGAACACGCCGAGCCGCCGGCGGGGGCGAGCCTGGAGCTCCCGCGGGCACCGGACAGGCCAGCTCGGATTCTCCTAAGAAAGCCGGGTGATTTTACCTACAACCAGGATCTTCGGTTTAAGTAACTCCGCGTCTCGCCGATTCTCTAGGCGATGAACCGTAGTGTGGGGAGCCGTTCGTTTCGCGGCACCGGAATGGGGTCGACCCGAAAATTACGCGATTGGCGGGCTCCCTCGTTTTGGGTTCGGGTTGATCGCGCAAGTGGCTGTGGAGTCGCCGGATGAGCTTGGTCGGAAGCCTCGAGGACTTGGGCCTCGGGGACATCCTACAGATCGTCAGCCTGTCTCGGAAATCGGGCCTGCTGTTGATTCACTCCGAAGAGGGTGAGGGTCGGATCGTCTTCTGTGACGGTTTGGTTCGGGCCGCTTATGTGAAGGGCGAGCCGGAAAATCTTCGCTCGCTTCTCGTCGAGGCTTCATTCATCACCGCCGAGGAATTCGATCGCGTGGCGGAGCTCGCTGGAGCGCGTGGCGTACCCGTAGAAGAGACCCTCCCCGAGTGCACTTCCCTGACCCGCGAGAGTCTCGATTCCCTGGGTCGCGAACAGGTCGAGCGCGCGGTGTTTCGCATCTTCTCCTGGGTCGTTGGCGAATTCAGTTTCGAAGTGCGCGACGAGATCGAGGAGCGCGATCGCGAGATCCTGATCTCGACGGGCATCAACGCCCAATATCTGACGATGGAGGCGGCGCGCCTCGGCGACGAAGGGGGCGGTGAATTCGGAGACGCGGAGACAGGTGCTGCCGGTAATGTCGCCGAGCTTTCCGAAGCGGATGACGAGCCGATATTTTTCAGTGGCGAAGAGGATTCTAGTTCCTCCCCCTTTCCCGGTGCTGGCGAAGGGGTCGGACCGGCCGAGGCCGTCGAACCCGAAACTGCGTCGATGGCGCCCGATTGGAGTGGCGACGCCGTTTCGGCCCAGGAAGTGGTCGCGTCTGCGGCGACTAGAAGTGAAGCTCCCGAGCTGGAAGATGAGGCGCCCGCGGCTGTGCTGAACGAGGATAGCCCCGCGGTCGCGCCAGTCGACGAGAGTCCGCCAGTCACCCCGGTCGTAGCGAGCCCAGTGGTGGAACCCGTCGATCACAGTTCCACTGTCGCTCCGATCGAAGAGCCGCCACGCGAAGCGGATCCGTCACTCAATAGTGCAGCATCCACGGGACTGATCTCAATCGATCCGAATCTCAGCAGTCTCGAATGGCAGAAGATGAATCTCGCTCCGTGTTTTTCGCGGGTGCACATTTTTCAAAACGGCGAAAGTGGGATCGCGCGGATCCGCCAATATCTGCGCCGTGGCGAGATCCCCGTCGTTCTCGTGTCGATCGACCTGGCAATCGAGAGGGTGTCAGGTGTCGACAGTCTCTCCGAGTTCATCCGACGTCTCAAACTTCTCGCGCCGTGCATGCCCGTGCTGGTCGTGCGCTACGACGAAGCGCGATCAGAGGAATCCATCGACGCCGCGGATGCCATCGTCACCGCTCCAGATCCCGCCGCTCTCATCAATCGAAAGATCTGGTCGAATCTCACGGAAGAAGCGGATCGTTTTCGAAGCGAGCTCAGTGCGTGGCTCAAGCATCCAGCCCAGCAAGCGAGCGGTGCGGATCGGGGCAAGACCTCGTCTTCGGCGGGCGAATCCTCGGGCTCGGAACACCTGCGAACCCTACGGGCCTTGAGTGAGCGGATTCGCGACCCCGCCAATCACGGAGAGGTATTGAAACTCGTGCTGCGATTCGCCGCGGAGAGTTTTTCGCGAGTAGCCATGTTCATGATTCGCGATGAGACGGCCGTGGGTGTCGCGCAGATCGGCCTGTCCCGAGGGGGAGGGCCCAGCGACGCCCAGTTCCGTGAGATCGAATTTCCCGCCGCGGAAGCCGGGTGGTTCAAAACGGTTCTCGAAACGCGCACCTCGCTCTGTTCGCCCGCGACTGGCGATGGAGATCGCGTGCTCGCTCGCCAGATCGGCGATCGGGAGCCCGCCCAGGCGTATGTCGCTCCGATCTTGAGCGGCGGACGCGTGGTGGCCCTCTTGTACGCCGACAACCTACCGGGTGCGGAACCGGTGGGGGATACGTCCGTCATCGAAATCGCCCTTCACGAGGCGGGCCTGGCGCTCGAGCGCGTGCTCCTGGAACGCGCCCTCGCGCAGATTGGGGACCCCTCGGCGCCCTGAGTATCGGCATCGGCTACGCGCTCAACCGAGCGGCGTTCGATGTGCGGGAAATCGCCCGAAGTACCGAGACTCCCTCAAGAAAGCCCCTGAACGTCCGATAAAGAGACCGGCCGAATTGGCCACGAACAGCTCCGGGGGGGGCAGTGAAGCAAATTCTGATCGTCGAGGATTCTCCTACGATGCGGGCGCTGCTCAATTCCGCGCTCGAGGGTCTCGAATTCCCGGTGAAGATCACGGAAGCCTCCAGTGGTTTCGAGGCGCTCCGCTACCTGCCCCGCGAATCCTTCGACTTGATCGTGACCGACATCAACATGCCCGACATCAACGGCCTGGAGTTGGTGTCGTTTGCGAAGAGCAACAGCGCCTATCGATCGATTCCGCTGATCATCGTGTCGACCGAAGGGGCCGAGAAAGATCGCGCGAGAGGCATCGAGTTGGGTGCGGATGCTTATCTCGTCAAGCCCTTTGACGCCGAAAACCTGCGGGAGGTCGTGGCGGACCTGCTCTCCCGCAGTACGACGAGCGAGTAGCAGCCATGGCGGCGCGCGGTAGTCGGTCGAGTTCGGAGCGCAAGGCGGACCAGGAGTTCGTGTCGGAGGCGGAGGAGATCCTCGAGCGCATGCGCGAGGATTACCTCGACCTCGACGATCAGCGGTCCGCGGGCGGCGAAGTCGATCCCGACCTCATCAACCGGTTGTTCCGCTCCGCTCACTCCCTCAAAGCGCTGGCTGGCATGTTTGGGCTCGAGTCGATCCAAGGCCTCGCTCATCATCTCGAGGACATTCTCGACGGTCTACGACTCGGTAGGATGTCGCTGGAATCGCCGCTCATTCGATTGATCGACGAGGCGATTCGCCTTTTCGCGAACCTGCTCGAATCCGTGGGGGACGACGAGGCTCTGGCCGCGTTCAATGAACCTGTGGAGGATCTCGCGAATCGCATCGAGGAATCCGCCAAGGAGACAGCGGCCGGCGGCGAATTGCAGTCTCTGGAAATCGATACGGCACTGCTTCGTGCGTTGACCGAGTACGAGGAACACCGGCTTCGCGAAAACATCCAGCGCGGGCGTCACATCATGCTGGTCGGGTCGACGTTCGAGATCATGTCCTTCGACGAGGGACTTTCTGAGCTCTCCGATGCGATTCGAGCGATGGGAGAGGTGCTCTCGACGCTTCCGGCTCCGGGGGATACCCCAGAGTCGCAAATCCGTTTCTCGCTGCTTGTCGCCTCCGATCTGAACATTGCTGAGCTTACCGAAGCACTCGATTTTCCAGACGCCGAGGTGCAATCCGTTCGGGTGGGCAGCCCGACCGCTGGCGCGGAATCGAAGCCCACTGAGCCCGAACCCGCGCCGCAATCGCCGGTCTCTCCCGAGGTGGAGTCGCTGCGGTCGATCAGCGAAACGGTGCGAGTCGACATTCGCAAGCTCGATGAATTGATGAATCTGGTCGGCGAGTTGGTGATTCAACGCTCATCGATCGCCGATATCGCTACGCGTCTATCAGCTCTACCCCAGAGCGCGAAGATCGGGATGGAGTTGTCGAAGATCCACAAATCGCTCGATCGAAAACTCAAGGGAATTCAATCTGCAGTGTTGGAAGTTCGGATGGTTCCGATGCGGCAGGTATTCGACAAGGTCTCTCGCGTGGTGCGTTCACTACGGCGTGACCTGCAGAAGGACGTCCGACTTGAAGTCTCTGGTGCGGATACCGAACTCGACAAACTGATCGTCGAAGAGTTGGTCGACCCTTTGATGCACATTGTTCGCAACGCGATCGATCACGGTATCGAATCCGCCCAGGATCGCGTGGATTCGGGCAAGGACGCGCAGGGTTGCGTCAGGATCGACGCATTCCAACGCGGAAATCACGTGGTCATCTCGGTCTGCGATGACGGTAAGGGAATCGATCGAGGCGCGTTGTTTGACCGCGCAGTATCTCTCGGCCTGATCCCCGCGGGCGCCGAGTTGACCGATCGCGAGGTGTTGAATTTGATCTTCTCTCCGGGTCTTTCGACCCAGTCGGAGGTCAGCGAGACCAGTGGTCGCGGGGTAGGGATGGACGTGGTTCGGGAGAACGTCACGGCACTGGGTGGCGCTGTCGAGGTGGAATCCGTTCCAGGTCGCGGAACCACGATCTCCATGACCCTGCCAATTACGCTAGCGATCATTCAATCTCTGATCGTGGTCGTTGGTGAACATCGATTCGCGATTCCAATCAACGCCGTGCACGAAACACTGCTGATCGATGCCAGCGAGATCCAGCGCAGCGAGGGTCGCGAGATCCTCGATCTTCGTGGTGACGCTGTGTTGCTGCGGAGCCTGGCTGATGAATTCGAACTCGGTCTTTCGCGATCCTCGGAAAAACAATTCGCCGTGATCGTCGGTCTGGGAGAACAGCGGATCGGGTTGCTCGTCGATCGATTGGATGGACAGCAGGATACGGTGATCAAGCCGATTCAGGGCCCGCACAAGAACGTACGAGGCTTCGCGGGAGCGACGGAGTTGGGCGATCAGGGCGCTGTGCTGGTGGTCGACATCTCGACCCTGGTGGAAGACACGCTACGTAGGAAGGATTCCGCGTGAGTGAAGTGAGTGCGCCGAGCGACGAGATGCGAGAATGGGACGACCTTGCTCGCTCTGCGGCTGGTCTCGGCGATTCTTCTGGATCGCTCGATGAGATTCGACAATTGTTGTCTTTCGAGATCGCAGGAGCGCCCTATGCAATCCCCGTGGAGCGAGTGCGCGAAATCGTTCGGATGCGCCCAGTAACTCCGGTTCCCCGCACTCCCGAAGAAGTTCGGGGAGTCATTTCGCTGCGCGGTGAGATGATTGAATTGATCGACCTCGGCTGTCGACTTGGCCTCGGATCCATCGAGACCTCGCGCAAGACCCGGATCATCGTGATCAGGATGGCAGATGACGATGTCGTCGGGCTGCTCGTCGATTCCGTCCGGGAAGTCTTGAGAATAACGGACGATGTGATTCAGCCCGCCATGGGGTCGGATACCGGCGCCGTCAATGATCTCTGCAAATATCGGGACGAGTTCATATCGATGATCGAATTGGACAGGGTGTTGACTCTCGATGGCTGACGAAACTTCGGTGGCGCCCAGTGGAGGCGACGTGACGCTCGGCTGCTTCGAGGTAGGCGGTCGAATAATCGCGCTCGACGTCGCCAATGTTCGCGAAGTTGTTCGCTGGCAGCCGGTGACGCCTCTGCCCAGATCTCCCGAATTGATCGATGGCGTCATCGATCTTCGCGGCGCCCTGGTGCCAGTCGTCGACCTCGGGCGAGCGCTGAACGACTGCAAGGTGGAACCCTCGATGGGTACGCGGATCGTGGTGGTCGAGACGGGCGGTCTCGTCGTGGGTTTGACGGTCGATTCCGCGGTCGAGGTCCTGCAGGTCGGTGCGGCCAGCCTGGAAGACCCGCCGACACTCGTCACCCACGCCGGCTACGACGTGGCCCGGGCCGTGGTTCGAAGACCTGATTCGGAACCGATCGTGGTTCTGTCGCTGGAGCATCTGCTTGAGAGTATCTACCGATCGGCGGCGAAGACTTGCGAGGACGCAGCATGAATCCGACTCTCCCTAATTCACCTGAATTCAGACGGCGCCTACTGGCACTCTACTACGGTATCTGGCTCCCCGGTCCCGCAGTGTTGGTCGCGTCTCTCTTTGCCATGCTGGACCTGACGGGTGAGGTCTGGATCTGGCTCTGCTCATTCACCGGGGGGTTCGCGGCTCTCACCTCCACGATGGCGATAAAAAGGCAACTCTCGGGCATCGAGCCGATCACGGCCTTCTTGAGTCGCAGCTCCGAAGATCCGGATGCGGATGAAGACTACCGGGCAGGATATGCGGCCATCATGGATTTGCCGCGAAGCCTCGCGATGGTTGCGATGGTCGCCTGGATGTCGACGGGTGGAATGACGGCCGTATCGATGGCGCTTCGATTCAAGGCTTTCGGCGCGACGGAGAGCGCGATCGTCGTTGTCGCTGGCATGATCGCGGGATTCCTTGCAGGAAGCATCCTGTTCTTCGTGACAAAGCGCGAAGTCGAGAATATTCGCGAGGCACTCGCCGCAAAGATTCCGGACCCGAAGGTACGCCGCGCCCACCTCAAGCCGATCTCGCTCCAGAGCAAGTTCATGTTTGGTGCAGCGGGTGTGGCCGCCGTGCCAATGGTCGTCGCGCTGGTGTTCTTTTCCGTGAAAATGAGTTCTGGAATCCAGGATTTCACGATGCGCTGGCAGAATGACGTTCTCGATGGATTGGTCGACGAACTCGATGAGCAGGAACTCAGCGTTGCGACCGCCTTGGTGCTCGGCGACACGCCGACCCTCGCAGCTCCGCTGGATATCACGCTGCTGGATTTTTCCGCAACCCATGCAGGTAAAAATGGAAGACTCGACGCTCAGCTCATCGCCGAAATCAGAGACGAACACCAGATTGGCATCGAACGCGGCAGCCGGGTGTCTCGGTCGTTCGGGCGCGTCTTCTCGTGGCGAGCCCTCGAGGACGGAAGCGTTCTCGTCGTGTCCACGCCCCTTCGAGCGTTGGAGGTCGCGGAGAGCGAAATCTGGATCGAATTCGCGGGGCTATTCACTATTGCAATTGCAATTGGTGGCGTATTGGCCTGGTTGATTTCGAGCGACGTGACCCGCGGTTTAGCGCGACTGAGCACTGAAGTTGATCGGATGGCTTCAGGTGATCTTCGACAGGGTCGCGTGCTCGATTCGGAAGATGAAATCGGAGAGCTCTCGAGATCCTTGGGATCCATGGCTGAATCACTCCGCTCGACGCTTTCCCGAATCTTTGAAGCGGTCGATCAGCTCGAAGTGTCTGCCACGGGAATCGCGACGATATCAGAGGGAGTCGCTGCGGTTACCGCGGACCAGGCTTCTGGAATTCAGCAAGCAGCCCTCTCGACGGAAGCGATCGACAGCCAGGTCCGTGGGATCGCGGACTCAGCGGGAGTGCTGAACAGCTCCGTGGAGGAGTCTTCTAGCTCGATCTTGGAGCTGGGCGCGGCGGGCGATGATCTAAACGAGACTGCAGTGACTCTATCGGAAAAAATCGACGAAGTTTCCTCGTCGATGGAGCAGATCGTCAGGAGCGTCAGTCAGGTTGTTGAAAGCACGGCTTCGCTTTCTGAAGCTTCATCGGAAACATCGTCATCGATGGAGTTGATGGCTAACTCTTTGGTAGAAGTAGACGAGAGCGCAGAAGAATCGGCTCGGCTGTCCAGCTACGTCGTCAAGACTGCCGAGAGCGGACAGGAAAAGGTTAGACAGACGATCAGCGGAATGGATGCCATTCGGCTTGCTACCGAAACCGCCGAGAAAGTGATTCAAAACCTCGGTGGGCGAACGAAAGAAATCGGCGCGATCGTCGATGTGATCGACGACGTGGCGGATGAGACGAATCTGCTCGCACTGAACGCCGCAATCATCGCCGCACAGGCCGGTGAGCATGGGCGTGCATTCTCGGTCGTAGCCGATGAGATCAAGGACCTTGCGGAACGGGTGCTGACCTCGACGAAGGAAATCGCAGAACTGATCGGTGCTGTCCAGGAAGAGGCGGACAAGGCGATCGGAGCGATCGAAACCGGAACTGAAAGCGTTGCATCCGGCGTCGACCTTTGCGCGGAGGCGGGCGTTTCGCTCGAGGAGATCACGCGCGCTTCACGGGATAGCGGTGAGCGCATCCAGGGAATTCTCAAGTCGGTGCGCGCACAGGCTCGGGCAGCCTCCCACGTCGTCGAACTGATGGTAAAAGTGGGCGGCGGAGTGGAAGAAATTCGCAGTGCCGCGAGGGAGCAGGAGCACGGCAATACTGTGGTCTACCGTAGTACGACCGCGATGCGCGATGTCGCCCAGCAGGTGAGGAATACAACCGAAGAACAGGCTCGTGGCGCGGGTCGAATTCGCGAGAGCGTCGAAGGGCAGCGAGAAGCGATCGAACAGATCAACCAAGCGCTGCAGGAGCAGTCAGCTGCGTGCCGCTCGGCTGTCGAGTTCATCGAGGAGATCTTTGCGCAGACTCGAGCCAATGAAGAGTCGGCGCGGCGGATGGATCTGGCATCGAAGGAGTTGCTGGAGCAGTCAGCCGGACTCAAGGAAGACGTGCACCGATTTCAGCTCTGACGTGGCGAGCGTCGACGAGGGGACCATGACAGCGATAGCCAAGGATTTCAAAGTTGGAGAGACGCGATGATCGTCGCTTGTCCGGGATGCAGCGCGCGTTATCAAATCGAGCCCGATCGATTGAGGCCTGAGGGAGTACGTCTGCGCTGTACTCGCTGTGAAGCAGTGTTCCGGGTGACTCCGCCCCCCGCTTCAGCCGAGACGGCGGTCCCCGCTGCCGCGGCATCGGGTCGTTCGGTTCCGGCACCGCAAACGGAAGTGTCCAGAGAACCCGCGCCCTCGCTGCCGCCACCGATGTCGCGTCCACAGCCGCCCGCGCCCGAACCCCCTTCGGTCGATCGGGAGCGCCGGATTCTCGTTGCAGACCCTGAGGTTGAGCAGGGCAAGTCGACGGCCAGCGCTCTTACGCAATGGGGATTTCAGCCGACGCTAGTACACGATGGAGTAGAAGCCATTCTGGCGATTCAGAGAATACTTCCGAGTGTCATCGTGATCGACGCGGCCCTGCCAAAAATGTTCGGCTTCCAGATTTGCGAGTTCGTGAAGAGGAATGAGAGTCTTCGCGACATACACGTGGTACTCGTGGGTGCGATTCACAATCGAGATCGATACCGACGCCCGCCCGAAGAAATCTACGGAGCCGATGCGTACATCGAACGCCAGGAACTCCCCGAAGCGCTTCGATCCATCCTTCAGAAACTCGGCCTGATCTCTTCGACCACTGAATCACCGGGAGTCGAAGTAGCCGCGCCCACGCCATTGATCCCACCCGCCGCAGCACCCGCTCAAGCAATGGAATCGACGCCGGTTATGGAATCCGCGCCGGCAGTGAACCCCGCGCCAGCGCCGGTCCCGGCGCCGGCAATGGAACCTGTGCCGCCGATGAAACCGGCACCAGCAATGGATGCAGTGCCGGTGGTGGAACCTGTGTCGCCCGTGGCCCCTGCGCGGGCAATGAAACCTGCGCAGCCGATGGACCCGGCGCCGGCAATGGAACCCGCACCGGTAACCGATTCGGCTCCGGAAGTGGAACTCGCTCCAGCAACGGCACCTGTTGTGGCACCACAGGCTCCTGGGGATGTCGCGCCTGCCACGTCGGCGTCAGGCGATCCGGGAATCGACGAGAAAATTGAACAGGCCGAGCGCCTGGCGCGAATCGTGGTGTCGGACATCGTTCTCTACAGCAAGGATAAATTCGATGCGGCGGTCGCTGCGGGGAACGTTCTCGAGGCCATGGCGCCCGAGATCGCGGAGGGACGTTCTCTCTTTACAGCTCGAGTCGATTCCTCGCTCCAGGAAACACGTGATTTCCTAGTCGAAGAGTTGCTTCGAGTGGCGGAAGCGCAGGGCAAGCCATGAGTCCGGAATTCGACGAGCGAGACCGCGAAAGCATTCTCCGGGACATTCGAGATGGAGATGAAGAGGTGCGCCGCCTGGCGGTGGAGCGAGTCGATGCGCTCCCTGTGGCGGATGCAATCGATCACCTGATCGAATGCCTGGGTGATTCGAGCTGGCGGGTGCGAAAGGTTTCGATCGAACGTCTCATCTCGCGCACTGAAACGACAGAAGTGGCAAACGCACTCGTCGGTGCACTTGGCGACGGTGACAACCCGGGCCGAAGAAACGCTGCGGTCGACGCCCTCATACACTTTGGAAAAGATGCAATTCCGGCCCTACTCGCGGAACGCTCGAGTTGCGACACCGATGTGCGAAAGCTCGTCGTCGATGCACTCGCGGGGATCGGGGATTTGCGAGCCGTCCAGCCTCTCCAGGAGATGCTCGATGATTCAGACCCGAATGTTCGAGCATCGGCCGCAGATGCGCTCGGCGCAATCGGTGGCGAGGGTGTTCCAGAGGCCTTGATCCGCAAAACGGTCGACAGCAACGAGGATCAGTTGGTGCGCTTCTCCGCAATTCATGCGCTGAATGTTTTGGAGTTTCCGGTTCGCGCAAGCGAGCTGGGTTCCGTGTTGAGCGATCCAATTCTCGGTCACGTGGGACTGGCACTACTCGGCCGTTCGGAAGACGATGAAGAGGGCGTATCCATTCTCCTCAAGGGCCTCGGGTCCGGATCCCGCTCCAGTCGCGAGGCCGCGATCCGCTCGCTGCTCGATAAGGTCGGGCGAGTCGGGCCCGAAGAAAGCGATTCACTCATCGCGCGAATTCGAACGGCCTCGTTGTCGAGCGAGTTGGTCGTTGCGAGCGCGGTTGAACGGCTTCCGGAAGCGGATCTCTCGACGAAACTGACCCTGATTCAATTTCTCGGCATCGTGGCAACACCCGACGCCGTCATTCCGATCCTCCTGGCCGCGCGTGACGAGGCGCTCTCTGAAGCGGCGCTTTCGACCCTCGAATCTCTAGGCGACATCGCCGAGGAAATCATCGAGGGAAAATGGCCAGAACTCGACACCGAATCCAGACGGGACGCCTGCCAGCTCTTCGGGGAAACTGACGGGGAGAGAAGCGTTGCGCGTCTACTCTCATCGCTCGGAGACTCGTCGGGCGATGTTCGTTCCGCGGCCGCTCGATCGATTGGGCGGCGTGGTTTCGAGGCTGGCGTTGCACCGCTCGTAACCCGGCTCGCTGCTGCAGCAGCCGAGGACGACTTCGAAGCGGAAGACGAGCTCGCCGCGGTCACAGATGGTTTGATTGGGCTGGCGGCTCCTCGTCCCGGTATGGGAACGGCGGTGACCGCGAAAGCGATTGAACTTCTGTCTGGTTGCCTCGACGAAGCCGGAGAGAGTGTTCGACTCGCAGTCGCTACGGTCATCGGCCGCATCGGTCGCTCCGAAGATTCGCAAATCGTCAGCTTTCTCATGAAGGACGCGAGTTCGTCCGTCCGGAGGGCTTCGGTCGAGGCGCTGGCGCGTCTCGAGCCCGGAACCGCAGCGGAGCCGCTTCGGCTCGCGCTCGCGGATGAGTCGCCGATGGTTCGAATTGCGGCGGCTCGGGCGCTGGGTGCATCGGAAAGCGTAGCGGTCATCGATGACCTGAGGCGACTGACGGACGACGAGGACTCGGGAGTTCGTGCGGCAGCAGTTCGGTCGGTTGTCCGTCGCTTCAGCCAATCGAATACCGAAAAGAGTCGGATCGAAATGATGAAGGTCATCGATGCCGCGCTCGCTGACGAAACCGAGGTTGCGCTCGCAGCGATCGAATCTCTTTGCGAGTTGGATGCAATCGCAGAGGAGCGTGCGGTCGAGATTCTGGACCGACCGGAACCCGAATTGGTCCGCGCGGCCATTCGTTGCATCGGCCTCCATTCGGACCCCGACGGCCTACAGGTGCTCCTCCCGCTGGTCGGCCATGCAGACTGGTCGGTTCGCGCGGAAGCGATCCAGACCATTGCAGATCGTAGACTGATTCGGGGCGTTCCCTCGATTCTTCGCCGCCTGGATTTGGAGCAAGACGAATTCGTGCGCGACGTGGCGCTATCGGCCCTCAAGCGACTTGAAGGCGAGGTCTGATGAACGCTCTCCACAAAGATGGCGAGCTGGTTCTCACGGATGCCGAATTTCGAATGTTCGCGAACCTGGTTCGCGAGCACGCAGGGCTCGACTTCAACGAGTCATGCCGATTTCTGCTCGAGCGCCGTCTGAGTCGAAGGGTTCGCGAGCTGGAACTCGACAGTTTTGCCGCCTACCACTATCGGATCCGCAACAGCAGCAGTGGGTCCGGGGAATTTCCCAATCTCATCGATGAGCTGACGACCAATGAAACCTATTTCTTTCGCGAGCGGAGCCAACTTCACGCACTGATCGATGAAATTTTCGAAGAACTTCAACTCGACCGAGACAAGCGTGGTGGCCGACCCATCAATGTTTGGTCGGCGGGGTGCTCGAGTGGTGAAGAGCCCTACAGCATCGCGATGCTCTCCCGCGAGGCCGGCCTGAAGCCCGGTGTCGACGTCCACGTGTATGCGTCTGACATCTCTCGAAGAATGCTTAAAAAGGCGCGCAAGGGGATCTACCGCGAATCGTCATTTCGGGATACCGATCCCCACCTTCGGGAAAAATATTTCCGAGAGAAAGATGGACTCTGGCAAATTTCGAACGATCTCAAGAGAGATGTCGACTTCATTCACCTGAACCTGCTGGACACGTCGAAGATTGCGCTTTTGAGGACAATGGACGTGATTCTTTGCAGAAACGTCATCATCTACTTCGGTTTAGACACCAAGTGTGATGTGATTCAGACGTTCTACGAGAAGCTTCGCCCGGGCGGACATCTCTTGCTCGGCCACTCGGAATCCCTGATCAATCTGTCGACGTCATTCGAGTTGCGTCACCTGCGACGTGACCTGGTTTATCGCCGTCCACTGCCTGGCATGACGACTGGGGACCCGTGGAACATCGCTGCTGCGGCGGCGATCGCGCGCAGCGATCGCGAGGGGATGGACGAATGACGCCGCGGGCACTGATTCGGGTATTGGTGATCGATGATTCCGCGTTCAGTCGGCAGACGATCACGCGCATGCTCGCGACATCGCCGCTGATCGAAGTCGTCGGTGTCGCGCGCGATGGCGAAGAGGCCCTACGGAAGACTTTCGAACTCCAGCCGGATCTCATCACCGTAGATCTCGAGATGCCTCGCATGGACGGATTTACCTTCCTCCGGGTCGTGATGAGCAAGCGTCCGACACCGGTGATCGTGATTAGCGGTCGGACCGGAGAGGAGGACGTCTTCCGTGCTCTCGAACTTGGCGCCGTCGATTTCGTCGCCAAGCCGAGCCCTCGTGCAACGCCGCAACTAAACGGCATCGAGCAAGAGCTGGTTCGGAAGGTGCATGCCGTTCGCGATTTGAGGATCGACAAGGTCCAGACGCGGATCGATGCGACGCCCGTGGCCGTTCAGACGGGAGGCTCTCCTCAGTTGTCTACGCCCGAGGTTGTTGTGATCGGATCCTCAACGGGCGGACCCGCTGCATTGATGAAAATCTTCAGCGCATTTCCAGAGGCTCCCCAATGTTCATTCGTTGTCGCTCAACACATGCCTGCGGGATTTACGCGCGGATTTGCTGAGCGCATCGACCGACTGACGCGACTGCGTGCGGTCGAGGCTGAAGGCGGAGAGCTCCTCTCACCCGGGGCGGTGTTGATCGCACCCGGTGGTAAGCATCTGACGCTCGAGAGTTCGAAAGGACGCATCGTGACAAAATTGATCGCCTCCAGCGATCAGGACAAATACGCGCCGTCGGTGGATCGGCTGTTCGAAAGTGCTGCGAAACACCTGGGGTCAGATCTTCTCGCCGTGGTGCTCACGGGGATGGGCGACGACGGGCGGGCGGGGGTTTGTTCGGTGAATTCAGCCGGAGGTAGTGTCATCGCGGAATCGGAAAGCACGGCTGTGATCTTCGGGATGCCGCAGCAGGCCATCCGGACTGGCCTCGTCGACCAGGTTCTTCCTTTGGGAGAGATCGCCACGGCGATTCAGGTCGGATTCAAGGCTTCGTCGCGGCGAGAACAGAGTCACGAGGGCACGTCATGAGTAGTGATCGAAAAGATCTCTTCAGTCAAGGAGAGGAGTTCTTGCAACTCTTCTCCCGGGGCGCTGAGTTCAGCAAGGAGCTTCTCGTCGAGAACGAGCGCTTGCGCGCGAGCCTTGCGGAGCTCGAGCAGGAGCAAGCGGACGCGTCGAAAACGCCCGAAGAGTGGGACAAGTATCGCGAGGGTCTGCAAACGCGATTGCAGGATCTAGAGGAGGAATGCGAGAGCGTTCGCGTTCGCCTCCAGCAGGTGGAAGAGGAGAATCAGCAATTTGCGACTCGCTACCTCGAAATCGAAGAGGAAAACAACAACCTCGCGAATTTATACGTAGCCAGCTACCAGCTTCATTCGACGCTCGATCTCGATGAGGTCTTGAAGATCATCGTAGAGATCGTCATCAATCTCGTCGGGGCTGAAGTCTTCGCAGTGTACCTGTTGGATGGCGATTCCGGGCTGCTCGACGTGGCGGTTTCGGAAGGCGCGGAGCCGTCTGAATTCCCAAGTTGTTCGAAGCCCGGAGGTCTGATCGCGAAATCGTTGGAGACTGGGGAGCCGCTGTGTGGGGATCCTACGCAGGCGCAAGACCTAGCGGAACCGATCGTCTGCATTCCGCTGATTGTCCAGAATCGGTCGATCGGCCTGATCGGAATCTTCGGCTTGCTTCAGCAGAAAGATGGATTTTCGGCGCTCGATCACGAGTTGTTCTCCGTGATGGGTGGGCACGCATCCACCGCTCTATTTGCGGCGCGGCTCTACTCTCAATCGGAACGGAAGCTAAACACGATCCAGGGTTTTATCGACCTTTTGACGAAGTAACGGACAGCCCGCGAAATCAATGCGGATTATGGAGTTGAGTATGGACCGAAGAAGAATCCTCATAGTCGAAGACAGCCCGACAATGCGTCAGTTGCTGGTGTTCGCTCTTCGTCGTCTGAAGGACGTCGATATCGTCGAAGCCCAGGATGGAATGGATGGGCTTCGCAAGGTGTCGAGCGAACATTTCGATCTTGCTCTGATCGATATCAACATGCCTGTGATGGATGGCCTCAAGCTGATCAGTCTGATTCGCGGCGAAGAGAGCCTTCGGAGCATACCGATCGTGGTGATCACGACCGAGGGCGCGAAGGAAGATCGCGAGAGGGCACTCTCGCTGGGAGCGAACGAATATCTCACGAAGCCGATCCAAGCGAATCATGTGCTCACCGTTGTGAAGGACCTCTTGAAGGATGAGGTAAAGGCGTGAGGCGCTTCGGGTCGATCGCGTCCATCGAACGACGGCTTTGTTGATCGCGTAGGCGGCTATGACGACGAAATTCCTAGGATTCTAGTACTCGACAACCCCTCGAATTCCAAAACTTCCCACCAACATTCCTGAAGACCCTACAAACGGGTCGCTCTCGGCTCTGCCCGGATCCTGCGCCGCGGGCGGTTGTGGTATACCTGCGTGGTGAATCGAAAACGCGCGCTGGGTGGGCTTCGGTTGATTGCGTTGGCGCTGGTTCATCTCGTGGGCGCCGGTTGCGGCTACAAATTCATCGACTACAGCGAGCCCATCGCGGGTCTGGGCTCGGTGGCGATTCAGACGTTCAAGAATGAGTCCTACGAACCGGGTGTCGAATTTGTTGTGGCGGACGCGCTGCGCCGGGAGTTTTTGCGACGTGGCGCGGTGGTGTTGGTCGACGATGCGATCGATGCCAATCTGGTCGTGTCGGGTGTCGTTGAGCCGCTCGTTACCAGAGCCCGGAGTTTTTCGCCCATCGCGCTTGCACTGGAGTGGGAAATTTCGCTCCAATTGGCCGTCTATGCGGAGTGGTCAGACGGCACACGGACGCGCCTCGATGAGGCTGCGACGCTCGCTACCGAGCGTTACCTCGCGAGCGCGGATATCGAGGTAACCCGGCAGAATCGGGACGAAGCGATTCGGACGATGGCATCGGGCCTCGCTTCACATGTCCATGACATGCTGTACGAACTCTATTTGCCATGACCCTCGACGATCTCCGCGCAGAACTATCGGCAGACCAGGTGCGCTCGAGCTACCTCGTCGTCGGTGTGGAGCCGCTGCTGCGCGATGACGCATTGGAGATCATCCGAAACGCCGTGCTCGCCGACGGTCCTTCGGATTTCGACTACGAGCGGCTCGACGGAGAAGTGGTCACCGGTGCCGCATTGCTTGATGCAGTGGGGACGCTGCCCGTGTTGAGCCCTCGACGTCTCGTCGTGTTGCGCGAACCCGAGACTGCTCGCGCCAAGACGCGCGGGCTCACGGACGCCCTCTGTGAAGCACTGACCGCGTTGGAGGACCGTCGCGATACCGTCCTCGTCGTCCTTGCGGAAAAAGTGGACGGGCGTTCCCGCTGGGCGAAGGCTTTTGGAAGCGCTGCGGTGGTACGTTGTGACCCACCGCGAAAAGCCCCGGAACTCTCTAAGTTCATCGCCGCCGAGGCGAGTCGGCAGGGGGTCGAAATCGATCGGGCCGCGATCGCTTTGCTGGCCGAGCGGACCGGCCCCCAGTTGTTGATTCTGCGCCAGGAAATCGCGAAGGCGGCTCTCTTTGCCGGGCCCGGTAATCAGGTGAAAGCGAAGCACGTCGCGGAATCGACTAGCGATATCGCCCAAGGGCCGATCTGGGATCTTACCGACGCGATCGGGGAGGGGCGGTGCGGCGATGCGCTGGCGCTGCTCGGGAAGTTGCTGCACTCGGGAAGTGCGCCCCCCGCGGTTCTAGGCGCGTTCGTCAACCATTTTCGCAAGCTCACGAGCTTGCGAAATGGAGGCACCGTTCCAGGTCCGCCGTTTGCGATTCGCAAGTTGGAGGGCCAGTCCCGTCGATTCAGCCCGGGGCGCTTACTCGCCTGCCTTGCCGCAATTCACAAGACCGACCTCACCCTCAAAGGTGCTGGGGGGATTTCCTCTGCGCTCGCATTGGAGCGCTTGGTCATCGCACTCGCGAGCTGATGGCTGGAAGAGCGTGGGCGCCCGCAGGCAGTGCTGCCGGTGCGTCTCGTGTGAATCCGTTGCCGCTAGCTGTTTTGCGGAATCAGTTCGAAGCGAGTCGATTCTGGCTCTTGGCGAGGCGTGAAACGCTTCGGCTCGCACGCTTCTTTGGGATCACTCCCTTCGACGCGGCTCGCCGCAACATACCCTCGGCAGCTTTGACGGCTGTCGCAGTCTCGCCTGCATCACCCGCTGCGAGCGCGGATCGAGCGCTCTTGACCGCCGATCTGACGCGAGTGCGCGTATGGCGGTTGCGTTCCGTGCGCTTGAGGGTCTGACGGGCTCTCTTCTTCGCGGATTTGTGATTTGCCACTGGATTTCTCTCTCGGATTTAACGGGGGCCTCAGCATAGGGAGCGAGAGCCCCGGTGTCGACGGTCGCTACTGCCGGTCTGTGGCTGGCCTTCAGGGGAGGGTCAGATTCACCGATAAGCACCGCGGACCAGTGGGTTCTGGGAGGGATTGCGGTGGCGGGAAGTAGGTGTCGGGTGGTAGCTCTTGCGGCGCTCGGAGGCTGTTTCCTGGCCTTTTTGGCACCTGCGAGCGCCCAGCACCCTATGTCTCCGGTCGCAGCGGCAGCTCCAGGCGGGGAATCCCCCACCGAATGGAGCGAGATGGGGCCGCCCCCTGACGCGCAGGGCCCCGAGTTGGTCCTTGCCGCGCAAGATTTCGATCCGCTCCTGCAGGTGCAGGGCCCGGATTCGGCCACTCGGACGCAAGGTTCTGAGGCTGCCCCGCGAGTGGAATTCCAGGCCGATTTGAGTCGAACCGCCGCGGCGGTTCGACTCGCCTGGCACAGTGAGGCTGAAGACCCGGTCCTGCGCACCCAGCGAGCCCGCCGAGCGGCGCTGCAGCACGGGATGGTGAACTTCGATCCAGCTGCGCGCGCGCTCATCGGCCCCGAGCTGCGAGGTACCGGCTTGGAGCTGGCGGAAGCGGCGGTCGTGCTCTCTCCGGATCTTCCGGCGGCTCGAATGGCGTTGGCGCAGGAAACCTGGTTGGAGGGCCATTCGCCGATTGCCGCAGTGCGTGGGGTGTTCGGAGCACTGCTTGCGATTTCGCGGCACTTCGAATCTTCGATCTGGTTTTCAACGACGATCCTTTATATCTGTGCGCTCGCGCTGATTGTTGGCGGATTGTTGACGCTCGCCATCTACGGCGTGTTTGCGTTCATCCACGCGGCCCACGATTTAGGGGATCTGATTTCGCCAGCACTGCCGATCTTCGCCCGCGTTGCGCTGCTCGGTGCGTTGATGCTCGTGCCGCTCGCCTTCCACCAGGGTTTGCTCGGGCTCGCCCTGACGCTTTTTTCAGTTGGATTGATCTACGGAGCGGCGCGACAGCGCGTGGTTCTGTGCCTGGCCGTAATCGCGGTGGTGGTTGGCGCGTTTCCAATGGCGCGATTGGCGGGAACGCTGCTCACTGCCTATCTGGATACGCCGATCGATGCGGCGGTTCTCGCGACCGAAGGAATGGCGCTACCCGGTGAACTGCGTTTCCTCGAATCTGTATCGGAAAGCGATCCGATGGCTGCCATGGCGCTGGCCGTGGTTTCCCGCAGAGCCGGCAATCTGGCTGAAGCCGACGCGCGGTATCGGGATTTGCTCGAGCGGGATTCTGAAAATTTCGCTGCGGCCAACAACGCCGCGAATGTGAAGCTGGAACTTGGCCAGGTGGAGAGGGCCATCAGTCTCTACCGGAAGTCGTTGGCAACGAGCAACTCGGCGACCGTGCTCTTCAATCTCTCACAGGCCCAAGGGCAGGCGTTCAAGCTGGATGACGTAGGTCCGACCCTGGCCGCCGCACAGCAATCGAATCCTGCGAGAGTTGCCGAACTCACGTTGCTGCAGGGAAGCGACCTCACGAGGTTCACGGTCGATTCTCCGCTACCGCGTCGCATGCTCTGGGAGCGGATCCTCACCGCCCGGGCGGGTGAATCGTTCGCGACCGAGTTTCGCTCGGAGATCGCACCGGGTGTACTCGGCGAGAGCGCAGCACTCTCGACGGGCGCCTTCGCACTGATCGCATTTCTTTCGTTGCTGGCTGCATCTCGATTGAAGATGTCTCACTGGTGCAGTCGGTGCGGCCGGCGGATGTGCCCCCGCTGTGAGCCGGAACTGGGTACAGAAGACGAGTGCGAGAGTTGCAACCGTCTTTTTCACCATCCCGAAACGACGGATCGCACGATGCGAGCGGCGCGCATCAACGCGCTTCAACACCGCGAGAAACGTCTAGCGCGCGTTCGATTGGCCGTGTCGATCCTCCTGCCCGGAGCCGCCGGCGTGCTGGCGCGATGCCCCTGGGTGAGTTTGATCGGAGCCCTTTCGGGTGCGATCGCGATCTTGGCGATTTATTGGCGCAACGGCGTCACTCCGGATCCCCTGATCGCTGGTGCGGCAGCTCCGATGGTTTTCGGCTTGCTCTCGGTGCTGGCGATGCTTTGCTACGGCGCTTCGGTCGCGTTTTCGCTCGCCGAACGGAGTAGGAGCTAGCAATGGCTGCATCTCTTCGCGGTGATCTCAAGGACTTCGGCATCGCAGATGTCTTCCAGTTGATCGGGCAACAGCGCAAGACCGGTGTTCTCGAATTCAACGGCGATGGCCAGCAGATCCAGATTCTCTTCGATGAGGGTGCGGTGGTCTCTGCTTCGCCGGTCGGGTCCTGGCCCGAAGCGGCATTTGCAGAGATGCTCATGCGGTGTGGGATGTTGAGCCGAGACCGCATCGATGAATTGAGACGAGAGTGTGGGGCTTCAGCGCGGACATTGTCTGGTGTCGCAATTTCTCGTGGGTGGCTCGGTGAAGGCGAACTTCGAAAGATCGAAGATCTCCTCATGCGCGAGACCATCTTCTCGGTCTTGCGCTGGACAGCTGGTTCGTTCAATTTCACGGCGACGGTAATCGAGCACAATCGGGGTTCCGACTCGCTCCTAGGAGCGGAGCAAATCCTGATGGACGGCCTCCGCATGGTCGACGAGTGGCAGAGCTTCGCCGAATTCGTTCCATCCGAAGACACGGTCTTTCGTCGATTGCTCTCTTTCGAGCAATATGGTGAGCGGTGCAGTGGCGAAGCACCCGGTCAACTCGCGAATGCCGAGCGCGTCTTCGAGTTGGTCGATGGGCGCCTTCCGGTGCGCCGCATCATCGACCTCTCCATGCGCGGCACTTTCGACTCGGTTCGCGCACTCGCTCAGCTACACCGGGTCCATATCATCGAACGGGTGGAAATCGAGAGCCTGGCGCCATCCCCGGAGGTCGATCCAGAGGAGGTCCGCCAGTCGCCCACACGTGCCCGGCTCGCTGCGATTGCCTCGCTAGCCCTGCTCGCGGTCGTCACGACCTTGATCCAGCTGCAGTTGGTAGCCGGGGACCCTCCGGACGCGTTTTCGATCCAGCGGCCAGCGGTTCTCGAGCGGGCCAGGGTCGTTTACGAGAAACACCGGGTTCGCCACGCCCTCGAGACCTATTGGTTCACCCATGCTCGCTGGCCGACGGACCTCGCTGAGCTCGTAGATGAAGGTTTTCTCTCGAATCGAGAGTTGGCATCCGAGGATCGCCAACCCTACTATTTCGCGAGCCGCGCCGACGGAGTCTGGTTGCTCGCGCCGGATCGATGAGGGAACCCCCTGTCCAAAAACGAATCCACTGCCCGTCAGACCCTGGTATTCGATGACAACCAGAGTGCGGCTGCGCTCTACGGGGAGGGCGACCGCATTCTCCGCTTGTTGGAGCGAGATCTTGGGGTCGATGCGAGGGCGCGTGGAAACGAAGTTCGATTGGTCGGTGACGCCGACAAGGTCGACCTCGCGCGCAAAGTCCTCGAAGAGCTCTACGGCATCATTCGATCTGGTGGTGAGGTCTGCACTCGCGACGTTCGCCAAGCGGTGCGGATGGTCACCGAAGAGCCCGACGTAAACCTCGGAGAGGTCTACGAGGATGTCCTGTCTTCGGTCGGCGGTCGGCGTCGAATCAAAGCCAAGAATCGCAATCAACGCCGGTACATCGAGGCGATGCGCAAGAGCGACGTCGTCTTCGCGGTCGGTCCCGCAGGCACGGGCAAGACCTATCTCGCGATGGCGATGGCGATCGCGGCCCTCAATCGGCACGAAGTTTCGCGGGTCGTGTTGATCCGCCCTGCCGTCGAGGCCGGGGAGAAACTGGGCTTTCTGCCGGGATCGATGGCCGAAAAAGTCAATCCTTATCTTCGCCCGCTCTATGATGCGCTGAACGAAATGATGCCCTTCGAGAAGTCCAGTCGGTTGATGGAGCGAGGCGTCATCGAGGTGGCACCCCTCGCCTTCATGCGCGGCCGCACATTAAACGATTCGTTCGTGATTCTGGATGAAGCGCAGAACACAACCCGCGAGCAGATGAAGATGCTGCTGACGCGCCTCGGATTCGACTCGAAGGCGGTGATCACCGGCGATGTCACGCAGATCGATCTGCCCACCGAAAAGCGCAGCGGGCTGGTCGACGCAACGAACGTCCTCGAAGGTATCGAGGGAATTGATTTTATCTACTTCAATGACAAGGACGTGGTTCGTCATCCCCTCGTTCAGTCGATCATCGTCGCCTACGATCGTCACGAATCGGGCTCCGTGAATGGCCGGACTGAAAAGGCCCGGAGGCAGCCGGCAGCGCGAAATGTGACGGACTCCGAAGACGAGTGACGGTTCGACTCACGCTGCCGCCGCGATCGCGACAGCTCCGCCGGTTCGACGCTCGTTTGCTCGAGTCTCACGCAGTCCGCGTGCTCAAAGAAGTCAGTCAATCCGCTTCAGAGCTCTCGGTTGCGATCGTTCTGGACGACGAGATCGAAGCGCTCAATTTTGAACACCGGGGCAAGCGATCCCCGACCGACGTCCTTTCATTCTCACTCCTCGAGGGTGAGCACAGCAACCAGCGCGGGAAGCTTCTCGGCGATGTGATCATCGGAATCGAAACCGCGGCTCGCCAGGCGCGGGCAGCTCATCGGGGACTGAACGAAGAGGTGGCGAGACTCTTGATTCATGGGATCCTCCATCTTCTCGGGTGGGATCACGAAGAGTCTGCGGAGGCCAAGCGGATGCGCGCGGAAGAGCGGCGCCTGTGGCGCGCAATCCACTCTTGACGAATCGGACTCGGCTTGTCCTGCTGGCCGCCTATGCGGTCGCGAATTTCCTTTCGTTTCCGCATCCCATCGGGGAACGGGTGGTCGACCTCGGCCTGCTCTGCGGGTGGTTGAGTCCGGCGTTGCTGATCCTGGGGTTGGCGGGGCAAGCGCCTCGGGCTGCCGCGAAAACCGCGTTCGTCGCGGGAACCCTCGCACACTCCGCGATTCTGCATTGGATCTACGTCGTGTCCGTCACCTACGGTCACGCCGCGCCACCGCTGGGTGTGATCGCGGTCCTGGGCATGGGCGCCCACTCGGGATTCTTCACTGCGATCTTTGCGGCCGGTTGGGCGCTGCTCGGACGCCGTGGAATGGCTTCCCCGTGGGCGGCCGCGGCGCTCTGGGTGGTTGTGGAGTACAGCCGGTCCGCTGGGCCACTCGGTTTTCCGTGGGCTGTGATCGGCTACAGCCAACACACCAACCCCGTGCTTCTCTCTCTGGCCGCCTACACGGGCGTCTACGGCATGTCGTTCGCCGTCGTGTTCATGGGTGCGACGTTGGCTGCAATCGCGCGGGACCTGCGGTCTACACGGAGATTGTCGAATTTGTCACGCATCTCGCTCGCCGGAATCGCGGCGATCGCTGTGGTTGGCTTCCTACTGCGGTCGGCGCCCGACCCAAACGCCGAGACGATTCGTGTCGCAGTCCTTCAGGGCAACATCGAGCAAGGGGTCAAATGGAATCCCGATTGGGCCGATCGCACCCTCTCGATCTATGAGGATCTGTCTCGCCGGGCGGTCGAAGCCGGCGCGGATTTGGTGGTATTTCCTGAAACTGCGGTTCCGGGAGCGCTGAACTCGGATCCGGCCCTGCGCGATTGGATCGCTGAGCTCGCGCGCGAAACCCGCGCAGCGTACGTGGTGGGAAGTGTTGCGGTGGAGCGCCGGCCCGGCGCGCGGGCGTTCGAGTATTACGACAGCGCATTTGCCATTCGGTCCGACGGCGGCTTCGATGCTCGTTACGACAAATCGAAGCTGGTCCCGTTCGGCGAGTTCGTACCATTCCGCGATCTGCTCAGGCCCTTCTTTGAAGCGATCGCGCAGGGGATGGCGATCGAGGGCATATCGCGGGGGCCGGGACCTCGCGCGATTTTGATTGCGGCCCCCAACGCACCCGCACCGGGTGTGACTGTGGGAGTGCCGATCTGCTATGAACTGCTCTTCCCGGACCTGACGCGGCGTTTCGTTGGCGATGGAGCAGGCCTGCTCCTCGCGATCACGAACGACGCTTGGTACGGGCGGACCGGTGCCCCCTATCAGTTTTTGGCGATGACCGCCGTGCGTTCGGCAGAAAACGGCGTATGGACGGCGAGAGCCGCCAACACAGGAGTGTCTGCGATCATCGATTCCCAAGGTCGCGTTCGATCCCGTACCCGGATCTTCGAACGGGACCTTCTGATAGGTGACTTGCCGTTGCACGCGTCGCCGCTGGGAGGGACATTCTACACCCGTAACGGTGATATTTTCGCCTACGGGTGCTGGGTGGTAATTGTGGCGCTCGCGGCCGTGGGCGTCGTGCGAAGGGCGAAGGAAGAGTATCGATGAGCCCCGAAGACACGAAGCGCGAACTGGACCCCAACGAGCTCAGAGATCGATTGCGCAAGTTGTGCTCTCGATTCGATGAACTCCGGAGGCGTCTTTGACGTCGCTTCTCTGCGCCAGCGCCTCGATGCGCTCGAGACCGACACAGCCAGACCCGATCTCTGGGATGACCGGGATGCCGCCGAAAAGATTCTCCGTGAAAAGCGACTCGTCGAGCGCGAAGTGGGGTTCTTCGACTCCCTCGGATCCAATCTCGAGGATGCCGAAGTCCTGCTCGACCTCGCTGCTGAAGCCGACGACGAGCAGACCCGCGCAGAGGCTTCGGAAAAGCTCGAAGCCGCCGAGCGGGAGCTAGGGGATGCGGAATTTCGCCAGATGCTCGGCGGTGAGAACGACGCCTCCAACGCGATCGTCTCCATCAACTCCGGCGCCGGCGGTACCGACGCCTGTGACTGGGCGGAGATGCTGATGCGGATGTATCTCCGCTGGGCAGAACGGCGCGGATTTCAAACCGAGATGATCGATCAGCAGGCGGGTGAAGAGGCCGGCCTGCGCGGCGTTACGTTCACCGTCAAGGGCGAGTATGCGTTCGGATATCTCAAGGCGGAAGATGGCGTGCACCGTCTCGTGCGGATTTCCCCCTTCGACTCCCAGGCGCGCCGGCACACCGCGTTTTCGAGCGTCACGGTCGTGCCGGAAATTGACGACACGATCGAGGTGGACCTCGACGAGAGCGACATCCGAGTCGACACCTATCGGGCGAGTGGCGCAGGTGGCCAGCACGTCAACAAGACCGACTCTGCGGTTCGCATGACGCATATTCCGACAGGCATCGTGGTGCAATGTCAAAACGAGCGCTCTCAGCACAAGAATCGATCCGCCGCGATGAAAATCCTGCGGGCTCGGCTCTACGAGCGCGCGCGGCAGGAAAAAGAGGCGGAAATGGCGGCCGCGCGGGGCGAGCGAAAGCAGATCGACTTTGGCAGCCAGATTCGCTCCTATACCCTCCACCCCCAGCAGCGGATCAAGGATCACCGAACCGATCTCGAGGTCGGAGATGTTAGTTCGGTGCTCGATGGCGACATTGACCGCTTCATCAGCGCCTTCTTGCTCAAGCAGGCCAGCGCGGAATTGGAGGGTGCGTGAGCGAACAAGAAGTCGCGGCGCGGCGCGCTCGCCTAGACGCCTTGCGGAGTGACGGCATCGATCCATTTCCCGCGCGGGTGGGAGATTGGCTTCCGATCGCCGCGCTGCGCGAGCGCTACGAGTCTCTGGACGGCGAGTCGTTGGACGCGGATCCGCAGTCGGTCGCCGTGGTGGGTCGGGTAATGGCTTCCCGCTCGTTCGGCAAGCTGATGTTCCTGCGCATCGTCGAAGCGGGCGAATCGATTCAAGTCAGCGCGAAGAAGAATCAGCTCGACGAGGCGGTCTTCCGCTTCATCAAGGATATCGATGTCGGAGACTTCGTTCGCTTCGAGGGAACGCTATGGCGCACCAAGACGGATGAACTCACCGTCGATGCGAGTTCCGTGCAGCTGCTCACGAAGAGCCTGCGTGGCCTGCCCGAGAAATGGCACGGTCTGAGCGATCTCGAAGTTCGATACCGGCAGCGCTACCTCGACTTGCTCGTCAATGAAGATGCACGCCGCATTGCGATCATGCGAAGTCGAACTGTGAGCGCAATGCGCCGGTTTCTAGATGCGAGGGGTTTTCTGGAAGTCGAGACGCCGGTTCTCCAACCCCTCTACGGCGGCGCGGCTGCGCGCCCCTTTGTGACTCGCCACAATACCTACGATCAGGAACTCTATCTTCGCATTTCGGATGAGCTGTATCTGAAGCGTCTGGTGGCGGGTGGACTCGATCGTGTTTACGAGATCGGCCACGATTTCAGAAACGAAGGCGTTTCTCGCAAGCACAATCCTGAGTTCACGATGATGGAGTGTTACCAAGCCTACGCGGACTACCGCGACATCATGGAGCTCGTCGAGATGATGGTGCGCGAAATCGCGATGGAGGTGCGCGGAACGCTTCAGATCGAGTACGCGGGCGAGAAGATCGATCTCGCAGGCCCGTGGCCGCGCATACCGCTCTGCGAGGCAATCTGCGACGAAACGGGAATCGACGTGTTAGCCGCGGCGGACGCAGATTCTCTCCGCGCCGCGATCCGCGAGAAGAAGCTTGGGTCCGGCGATTCGCCGACCTGGGCTACGCTCGTCGACGATCTCTTCAGTGATCACGTCGAGCCAAAGCTCGTTCAGCCCACTTTCATTACAGATCATCCTGTCGAGTTGTCTCCGCTCGCGAAGCGCTCACAGGAGGATCCTCGCCTGGTGGAGCGATTCGAGCCCTACATCGGGGCAATGGAAGTTGGCAACGCGTTTAGCGAACTCAATGACCCCGATGACCAGCGTGCGCGGATGGAAGCGCAGCTCCAGGGACAGGCCGACGGGGACGAGGAGGCCCACCCTGTCGACGAGGACTTTCTGCGCACCCTCGAACACGGAATGCCACCAACGGGAGGTCTCGGAATGGGAATCGATCGGCTCGTGATGATCCTCGCGGATGCTCCGAACATTCGGGAGGTGATTCTCTTTCCGCATCTAAGGCCGGAGACCGGCTAGTGGAGAGCCTCGGGAGCGCGTTCTGGGGCGTGATGACCGGCACCGGAGGAGCGCTCGCGCTCACGTTCATCGTCGCGATCTTCCTCGGGATTGTCGCGCTCACACTTCTCTTTCTCGGATCGGCGGTGGTTGCACTCGAGCAATTCGCGCGCGTCTCGTCGAGTTGGCGAAACCTCGCAAAGGTCGTCCTGTGTTGGTCAGGCGTCGTAGGAGCGGGCTATCTCTATCGCTTTCAACCGGAGCTTGCCGCGCAGCCCTGGGTGGAGTGGCTGCGAAGCTGGGTGGTGGTCTCCGGAACGGCGATCCTGGTGGTAACCGCCGCAAGCCTTCTGGTTCGCGTCTTGCTCAAATCGGTGTTACCGCGCCACCTCGCGACCGGCAATATCGTGGTGCTGGGCATCGGGTACTCACTCGTGGTTGGCGGAAGCGATTCTTTCACTTACTCGGCGACGGCGGTGTCGATGGCCGCCGGGATCGCGGGTCTCGTCGCTCTGCGGCGGCGACGTCGTGTCGACCTGGAGCGATCTGCGCCGGGCGAGGGTGAGCGTATGCTTCGCGTGCTCTGTGGCGCGCTGGTTCCCGGAGTCGCCATCACGCTCGCACTTTCCGAGCCGAATTTCGCAGTGGCCACTGCTGGCGCTGCGATCCTCCAGTTCTACATTGCCGCCATTCTGCTCGCGTTGCTCCCGCTCGCTGCAGCGGGCCTCCTCGATACGAGGGGAACTTCGGAGTGGTTCATCGCAATTCGATACCTGATGGCGAAGCGCCGACAGACTTTCATTTCGGTCATTACTGGAATTTGCGTAGTCGGCATAGCGACTGGTGTATGGCTCATCATCACCGTCCTCTCGGTGATGAATGGCTTCGAGCGAACCTGGCGTGAAGAGATCATTGGCAACCGTGCGCACTTCACCGTGCACCACAATCTCGGACCCTTCGAAGACTACGAGGCGATTCTCGAGAGGGTCATCTCTATGCCGGGTGTCGTTTCGGCCTCGCCTTACCTCGACGCTGAGGCGATGGTTCGCGCAGCGGGTGGCCGAATCATGGCCGTGCGGGTTCGCGGTGTAGACCCCGCGCGGGTCGGGGACGTCACGGACCTTCGAGAGGATCTGCTGAGCGGTTCACTCGCCGACCTGGAACCGGGGGCCACCGCCGAGGGCGAGGACCCGGCGATCTTGATCGGGAATCAGCTCGCGTCTTCCGTCGGTGCTCGTGTAGGCGATTCGCTGTTGATGATCTCTCCGTTCGGTGGCCCGCAGACACCACTGGGCCCGGCCCCTCGGCTTGAGCGTTTTCGCGTCGCGGGCATCTTCCAATCGACTTTTTTCCAATTCGATGAAGTGTTCACCTTCGTGAACCTCACCGCCGCGCAGGCGTTCAAGCGAACAGGTGATGTGATCGATGGCATTGAGGCCCGGACCACCGACTTCTATCGGTCGCGGAGCGTCGCAGCCGAAGTGGAGCATGAGCTCGGTTATCCGTTCTTTACCCGCGACTGGAACGATTTCTTCCCCGCATTCTTTCAAGCGCTCAAGACCGAGCGGATCATGATGTTTGTGCTGCTCACGATGATCATGGTGGTCGCGGCGTTTGCGATCGTCTCGACATTGGTGATGATGATCATGGAGAAATCGGGCGACATCTCGATCCTGAAGACGATGGGTGCCCGCGACGAGATGATCGAGCGAATTTTCGCAATCGAAGGGACGCTGATCGGTCTGGCCGGCACCGTTCTTGGCGTGATCGCAGGCGTGTCGGTCACCAGCCAGATTGCCTGGGTTCAGCAGCAAATCGAGGCGGTGATCGGGATCGAAACGCTCCCGGCGAGTGTCTACCAATTCGACACCCTCCCCGCGGAGCTCGATTTCGGTCAGATTGCGATCGCGGTCGGGATTGCGATGGTGCTCTCACTGGGAGCGACGCTACTCCCGAGCCGCCAGGGCGCGCGCCTCGATCCCGTCGAGGCACTCCGGTATGAGTGATCCGCTCCTTCGCGTCAGAGGCCTCCGGAAGTCATTCCAGACCGGGGACGGACAGATCGAAGTGTTGCGCGGACTCGACTTCGAAATTCAGCCCGGGGAATGTGTGGCGATCGTGGGTAGTTCCGGTGTCGGGAAGTCGACGCTGCTGCACATCCTCGGAGCCCTGGATCACCCGACCTCGGGAAGCGTCGAGTTTCGTGGCACCGACCTCTTCGGGAAATCCAGTGACGATCTCGCGCGTTTTCGAAGCGACTGTCTCGGATTCATCTTCCAGTTCCACCACCTGCTTCCAGAATTCAATGCGCTCGAAAACGTGATGATGCCGGGATTGATCGCGAACGAACCCCCCGAGCCGTTGAGGGAGCGGGCGATTGGACTGCTCGAGGAGGTTGGCCTCGGGCACCGCGTCGAGCACCCGGTTGGGAAACTCTCGGGTGGCGAGCGGCAGCGCGTTGCGGTGGCTCGCGCGGTGGTGCGAAAACCCGCACTGCTACTCGCAGACGAGCCCACCGGAAACCTCGACCCCAAAACCGGTGAGCAGATCCTCGAACTGCTGCTGGATTTAAATTCCACCCACCAGAGTGGTCTGGTCGTGGTGACCCACAGCCCGGCGATCGCCACCCGCCTCGGCCGAAAGCTGATCTTGTCGGATGGCTGCGTGGAGAACGAAGAGCGCTCCGGCGGCGCTTCGCTTTCAACATAACTCTTCGATTATCAACGGGAAATTCGAGTCTGGCGGACTTGTCTCGCGGTTCGGAGGCGAGTAAACTCCTTTGCGGTCTGGGTGATGGGATCCGACTGCACCGGTTCCCCAAAGGCGATCCGCTTCCGGTTCCCGGAAACCTGCGATGGCGGAGGTAGGCGTTGCGCGCTGCACGTCGTGCGGAGCGATTTCAAGACCGTTTGGCGCTGTCGCTCGGACTCTTCGCGGCGGTATTCGCGATTGCCGCGGCTGCGACTGCAGTCGAGCCAGGGCACACCGTCGCGGTGCTTCCCTTTCGGGTCCACAGCGCGAAGCCCGTCGATTACCTCGGGGAATCGATCTCCAATCTGATCCGCTCGCGGCTCGAGGCGCGCGGTGAGGTTTCTCTGATTGATGTCGCCCTGCCCGAGGGGGCCGGCCAACGGGCCTCGGACTCCGATCTGCGCGCACTCGCGACAGAAGCAGGGGCCGACACGATCGTGAGTGGAAGCCTCACGGAACTCGCGGGCCATTTCAGCCTCGACGTTCGCGTGACACCCGCGGTGATCGGCCTGCGGTCGCACACATTCGTGCTCACCGCGCGGCGGGACGACGAACTGCTGGCGCGCGTCAACGAACTGGCTGATCAGGTACTCAATCAGATCATCGGAGAAGAGCCCGCCAACGTGGCGGAAGTCCAGATCATCGGATCGCCTGATGGGATGGAAATATTCGCCCCGCAGCTACAGACCCAGATCGGAATGGGTTACGACCCCGCTGCGATTCGCGACGACCTGACCCTGTTGCGCGCCATGCCCGACGTCGCGGACGCTCAGGTCGAGACCGAGCGCGGACCCGAAGGCGTCGTGGTTCGTTTTAATATCGTCATGGCAAAGCGCATCTTGTCGGCACCCACGTCGGAGCAGGCTTCGGGCGAGCAGGTGGCCGAAATTCGTGTGCGCGGAAACCGCAGGATCGAAGCCGATGCCATCAAGGCCCGGATCATGACCGAGGTGGGCGGCCGGTACAGCCCCACCCAGATCGCGAAGGATCTCACTGCGGTTCACTCATTGGGGTTCTTCAGCGACGTTCGAATCTTCCGCGAGTCCGGACCTTCGGGGCTGATCGTCGTGTTTGAAGTCAAAGAGTATCCCGTGGTTCGTCAGATCTCGATTTCAGGCAACGAGAATCTCGACAGCGATGACATTCGCGACATCCTGACGCTGACGACGGGATCCGCGCTCGACTATCCGTTGCTCTTCGAAAACCGCGCGCGAATCGAAGGCCTCTACCGCGCGCAGGGTTTCTATCTCGCGGAGGTCAGCTACGAGATCGCCGAGCTCGGAGAAGCCTCGATCAGTGTCGATTTCGTCGTCATCGAAAATGAGAAACTCAAGCTGCGCGAAATTCGGTTCGAGGGAAACGAAGTATTCACAGACAGTCAGCTCAAAGAGGGTTTCAAGACCAAAGTCTGGAGATTTTGGTCGCTCGCGACTTCTTGGTTCGACCGATCAGGTACTTTTTCCGAGCCGCTGTTCGCCCAGGACCTCCGCCTCGTCGGAGAGTTGTACCGCGAAAACGGTTTCATCCAGGTTGAAGTCGGCTATCCCGATGTCGAGCCCATCGAGACGGGTTTGATCGTGACTGTCCAAATCACCGAAGGTGACCAATTTCGCGTTGGGGGAATCGACATCGAGGGTGACAGCACGGTCGATCTCGAGGGGCTTCGTGCGCAGCTGAGTCTCCAGCAGGGGGACATCTTCAATCGCACGTTTCTCACGCAAGACGTCGAAGGGCTACAGCGGCATTACACGGACCGCGGTTTCTTCCTTGCGGAAATCACGCCGCTCACGGACCTCTCTCAAGAGGATCTGACGATCGACGTCGTTTTTCGGGTCGAAAGAGGGCCGCTCTATTTTATTCGCGAAGTTGGAATTTCGGGAAACACCCGAACCGTTGACGCCGCGGTCCGACGTGAAGTGCCGATCGTCGAAGGGCAGCTCTATTCGTCGAGAGCCATTGAGATTGCGCGCGTGCGACTTCAGCGCCTGAGCTTTTTCGAAGAAGTCGAGTTGCGCCCCGAACCGACCGATGACCCGCAGCTGATCGATCTCGAAGTCGAGGTCGTCGAGCGCCCGACGGGGTCGTTCAGTTTCGGCGCTGGTTTCTCGTCTCAGGATTCATTCGTGCTGACGGGTTCTCTTTCGGAATCGAATCTCTTCGGTCGCGGATACGGTCTCAATCTGACGGCTGATCTCAGTTTCAGGAGCCAACGTATCTACGCGCAGTTCTCGGATCCCTACTTTCTGGGGTCGGATTTCAGCCTGAGCGGTACTATTTTTCGGACGTCGATTCGCTTTGAAGACTTCGAGCAGGAACAGACGGGCGGGGAAATCATCTTCGGGCACTCCCTGACGGAGGACAATCGAGCCCGCGTGTTTGCGCGCTACAGCATCCGGAGCCGAAAGATCGATCAGAATTCCAACGTCAACGCCGCGGCAATCATTTTTCGCGAAATCCTCGGAGGATCGGAGCTCACGAGTGCCGCTGGGATCAATCTCGTCACCGATACGCGCAACAACCGCCTGTCGCCGACTTCAGGTTACGAGGTGAACGGGGCACTCGAATTCGCGGGCCTGGGTGGATTTACACGCTTTTTGAGGGTTGAGGGGCGAGGCATCTACTACATGCCCGCGCCTTCGTGGCTGCTGGAGCGGTCGGCGTTCTCGATTCGGACCAGCGTGGGGTACGCGCTCTCGCTGAACGATCTCGACGATTTCGATTGGGAGATTCCAACGGGCTTTACCTCCTGGGACGGGGACGACCAGATCCGCTCTCTCGACGAAATTGACACCGACAGCACCCTTCCACTGAGCGAGCGGTATTTCCTCGGCGGATTGGGCCAGTTCCAGCTACGTGGATTCAAGGCGCGCTCGATCGGGCCGAGACGCCCCATCTTGCGAAAATTCACCCCGGAAGACGACCCAGGCAACGAGCTGAACGGTGGGCCACTGTTCACGCCGACTTGCGCCAAAAACGGCCCGTGCAACGACATCGACGCCGAGGATATTGGTGATTTCGCCGATCTGGAAAGATCCGACGTGATCGGCGGGAACAAGTTCATTAGTTCGAGCATCGAGTATCGGTTCCCGATTTCAGATGCTATTGGACTCGAGGGGATCCTCTTCTTGGACGCAGGAAACGCCTTCTCGGAGGGCGATAACATGCTCGATCTTTCGGAGTGGCGCTGGGGATCGGGAGCTGGTGTATTGTGGTTCTCACCTTTTGGTCCGCTGGCGGTCGTTCTGGGATTCCCTCTGGATCCGACCTCTCAGGATAAATCGCCGGTATTCGAATTTTCCGTGGGCGGCCAGGGTCTCTGACACCTGATTCGCATTGAAGTTGTAGGCAAAGAGGAGCGAGATCATGAAAGTTCATAACGCAATTGTCATTATGGGCGCACTTGCGCTGCTGGTCATCGGAACTGCCGCACAGGACGAACCGATCAAGATTGGCGTGGTCGATCTCGATCAGGCGATCAGTTCCACCGAGGATGGAAAGGCTGCGCGAGAGGAGATGGCACGCAAACAGCGCGAGGCCGAGGCTCAAATGGCACCGCTCTTCGAGCGCTACCAGGAGCTGGATGAAGACCTGAAAGCAAAGAAGTTCGTGCTTTCCGATGAATCCCTCTTCCAGAAACAGCTCGACATGGCGGAAGTCCGAAACCAGATCGAGAATAAGTCCAAGGAGATCGAGGGGCAGCTCAAGGTCGACAAATACCGGATCCAGGAACCGCTGATCAAAAA
>SMVA01072267.1_pt1 | contig 46941 bp, 43 predicted proteins | sample 2456451 | NCBI WGS metagenome assembly SMVA01 (sample SAMN11095933, study PRJNA526329) | marine sediment metagenome | biome: Marine sediment; feature: Surficial sediment; material: Deep marine sediment; isolation source: Hadal surficial sediment | place: Pacific Ocean | collected 2014-05 | depth...
AATACTCCATAAACATTTACATCAAACAGGAACTTGAGGTCCGACTCCTGAGCCTCAATCATAGGATCGAGGATGTTGATGCCGGCGTTATTGACGATCCCCCACAAGCCGCGGCCCTCTGACTCGATCAGCTTGACGGCAGCGTCAATTTCCTCCTGAGCTGTGACATCAAGCCGGACCGCCATTATGTTATCGATCTTGTTGAGTGCCTCGATATCGCGTGCCTTGCGCGCGCCCGCATAGACGAAGTATCCCTCCGCCGCCAGTTGTTCGGCGCTAAAGCGGCCGATGCCGGTGCTCGCGCCAGTGATGAGAACGGCTTTTTGGGCTTCGGCGTCTTGCGCCAAAGCCGGGACAGGGTTGAGGGATAAAGCAAAAATTGCGACCAGCGCCAGATTCATTATTATTCTTGGCATGTGTTTCTCCATTGCTTGCAGCGATGTGGGCTGCTCGAGCCCGACCTGGGATCGAAACTGCTGTTGTCAATGTTGCCCAGATAATAGCAATTTCGGGCAGTTCTCGCCCCACTACGGGCTAACGGGAATTTCCGCCTGCGAATCCGCTTGCAACACGCAGTGGTAACGGTTCCCGGAATTTCCAGGCATACCTATTTATCAGCGTCCTCGTCAGCGTCCTCTTTGCGAATGATGAAAAATCTGGACATCACGATACCAAGTTCATAAAGCAAGTAAACCGGGACGGCGAGTAAGGTCTGGCTGATGATGTCGGGTGGCGTCAGGAACATGCCCATGACGAAGGCGCCAAGAAATACATACGGCCGCGCTTTACCGAGTTTGTCCGGCGTAGTCAGACCAGTCCAGACGATCAATACTGTTGCAACCGGAACTTCAAAAGCGAGGCCGAAGGCAAAGACAATCGTCGTAATGAAATCCAGGAACTGAGCAATGTCTGTTTGCACTTCGACACCCTCAGGTGCAACGGCCGTAAAGAAACCGAACATCAGTGGAAACACGACGAAATAGGCGAACGCGATTCCCATGTAAAAGAGAATGATGCTTGATGCTAGAAGTGGCACCGCAAAGCGTCTTTCTTTTTTATAAAGTCCTGGTGCCACGAACGACCAGACTTGGTACAGGACAACCGGCATCGCAATAAAAAACGCAACAAAAAAGGTCAACTTAAAGGGGGTCAATAGAGGTGACGCGACCTGCGTTGCGATCATCGCGTTGCCCGGCAGTACTTCACGCAGTGGCTCAGAAACCAGTGAAAAGATTTTTCTGGAGAACGGCAGCAACGCGACAAAAATAATCACGACGGTTGCGGCGATTTTCAACAAGCGGCTGCGTAGTTCGATCAGGTGTGAAAGTAACGTACCCTCCGATAGATCCTCAGTTTTTTTGTCGGTGTTGTGGTCTTCTTCGGCGGTCACGATGTTTCTTTTTTCTCTGCATCAGTGACGTCTTCCGCCTGGTCTTCTTTCCGATCATTATCCTGCGTGTCCTGCGTGTCCTGCGTGTCCTGCGTGTCCTGCGTGTCCTGCGTGTCCTGCTCGGCGCTCTTGGCTGCAAGCACATCATCATCATCGATGTTCAGCGCATCAACGCCGACGCCGGTACCAGGCTCGTCTGCATCGTGTTGCGGCGAATACTTGTCGTCGTCGAGGGGTTTTGAGAAGTCAGGTTGTTTGGAGGGTTCGCGGGCAGGCGGCTTGATGTTCAGGTCTTTTTCGAAATTAAGTTCGTCTTCAAGCTGTCGCTTCATGACGCGGGTCATGCGACGGGCCTGCCCCAACCAGCTACCGAGTTGATTCGCTACGCGCGGCAATTTCTCCGGACCCAGCACGATCAGGCCGATCAGAAACAGAATGATCAGCTCCCAAAGGCCGATTCCAGACATCGTGGTGGACCGGCTTAGCCGTGTTTTTCTTTGTTTGGCTCATCGACTGGCGTGCTGTCAAAACTTGCATCCTTTGACTGGTCGTCGATTTGCTCGGTGGTTTCTTTGTCGGCTTCATTGACGGCAGATCGAAAGCCTTTCACAGCGCTGCCGAGATCCGAACCCAATGTGCGCAGGCGCTTGGTGCCGAATATCGCTAAGACGATGACGAGGACGATCAATAACTGAACCGGGCCGATGTTGGCAAACATCCTTCAAACTCCTGGGGACTGACCCCGTTTTCCTAAAATTATTACTGCTTTTGACCGCCCATTTAAGCGCGGGGACGAATTATGTTCATGATACCCCCGCCAGTGCAACAAAACCGTACCAAAGTCACGCCTCAAGCCAGAAGGTAACGGGGCCGTCATTGACGAGCGCTACCTGCATATTGGCGCCAAAAACACCCGTTTCAACGCTATCGAGCCGATTCCTGCAGGCGGCGACGAACAGCGCAAAATACTCGCCGCCTTTATCCGCGGGCGCGGCACTGGTGAAGCTGGCGCGCGTGCCCCTGCTGGTGTTGGCTGCCAGCGTGAATTGTGGGACCACCAGCAGTTCCAGGCCGAGCTGCAGCAGGCTTAGATTCATACGGTCCTTCTCATCTGCAAATACACGGTAACCAAGCACTCTTTCGGCCATCCGGGTGACCGTTGCCGGGCTGTCCGCGGGTTGTACCGCCAGCAACGTCAGCAGACCGGGGCCGATTGCGCCCATAGTCGCGCCCTTAACCGTGACATTTGCTTCGCTAACGCGTTGAATCAGGGCAATCATTGCTGAAAACACCTCCTAAAGACGGGTTTTGCACCCATTTAGGGGGTAATGATACGGATAAGTGCCGGTTTGCGAAAACCCGGTTTGAACAGCAAATTGGTAGTTATTGGATTCATCATCCACTTACGCAGGCAACAACGCGCAGTGCTTCATGGCAGGCTGGGGCTGCGGGAGGAACGCCGGGACTTCGTTACAAGGCCAGCCTGGTCAGCGGCGCAATCTGACCAGGGACGGTCGGATCAGGCTTGATCTGTCCTCCCGAGCCAGGGATGGAGGGGCCCCGGTCAGCGGATCGGGGCCTTTTTTCCTTTTCTGATACAGTTTTTCCACATAAGTTATAAAATCGTTCCTAAATGACTCATGTTTCCCACACTAATGATTAATCGAATAACGTGGGATAGCTACACATTAAACAGGCGCAGAGGAACGTCTATGTGGGCGATTCTGGTCGATAAAAAACGGTTTGCAGTACCGTTGCTGCCCTCTACACTGGGCGGTTATCGACTGAATGCATCGGGAATCACGGCGAATGAAAAGACGACAATTTGTAACCGGCCTGGCAATGGCCGCCGGTGCAACGGCCTGCAGCCAGGAACAGGCAACAGATGCTGCCGGCAGCAGCAAATCACAAGAGAGATTCAAGTGGAACCTGGTGACCTCGTGGCCGGCAGGACTACCGGGGGTTGGCGTTGGCGTCGAAAACCTGGTTCGGCGCATCGATACAGCGTCAAACGGCCGCTTGAAGATCAAGGTGTATGCCGGTGGCGAGCTGGTCCCTGCACTCGAGGTGCTGGACGCCGTGAGTCGCGGGACGGTGCAAATGGGGCATGACTCTGCTTATTACCATCGGGGCAAGGTCCCTGCCGCGCAGTATTTTACGGTTGTGCCGTTCGGCCAGACGGTGCACGAGATCAATGCCTGGCTTTATTACGGTGGCGGTCTTGAGCTGTGGCGCGAATTGTATGAGCCATTCAACGTCATCCCGTTCCCTGCGGGTAACACGGGCACGCAAATGGCGGGTTGGTTCAACAAGGAAATAAATTCAATCGAGGATCTTAAGGGTCTGAAAATGCGTATTCCCGGTCTGGGTGGGGAAGTCATGCAACGCGCCGGCGTTACACAGATTACGGTGCCAGCCTCCGAAATATTCACTTCGTTGCAAACCGGAGCCATCGATGCGGCAGAATTTATTGGTCCCTACAATGATTTGTCGCTGGGTCTCAATAAAGCGGCGCGCTATTACTATTATCCCGGTTGGCACGAGGCGGGGCCGATGTTGCAATGTACGGTGAACAAAGACGCGTGGAACAGTTTGCCGGGCGACCTGCAGGAAATAGTTGCCAGTGTTTGCCAGGCAATCAACGTCGACATGATGGCGGAGTACACCTGGGGTAATGCAATCGCCCTTGAACAACTTCGGAAAGACCCGAACGTCGAAATTCGTCCGTTGCCAGACGATGTGCTGCGCTTGTTAAAACAGCTTAGTCGCGAAGTGATCGATGAATTGTCGGCCCGGGATGAAGCGGCGGCCAAAATCCAGGCCTCGTTCGATGCGTTCCAGAAAATATCGATACCGAATCAGCGGATTAGTGAGCACGCCTATATGAATGCGCGGGAGCTGTAGAATTTGTCGCATTGCATGCAAACATCGCCCGCCGGGCTACAGAGCCAATAGAAAAACCGTAGGAGCCCGCCCAGCGGGCGAGAATCCTGATCAAGAACCGTACAGCCGATTCGGCAACCAGGTAATGATCTGCGGAAACACCGCAAGAATTATCAAAGCAAGAATCTGGATGCCAACAAACGGAATCACGCCCCGATAAATCTGCGCAGTGGTAACTTCCGCGGGCGCTACACCACGCAAATAAAACAAAGCGAAGCCGAACGGCGGCGTCAGGAAAGAAGTTTGCAGGTTGATGGCAATCATTATGCCCAGCCACACCGGGTCGAGGCCCATTGTCAGCAATACCGGTCCGACGATCGGCACCACGACAAAAGTAATCTCGATAAAGTCGAGCACGAAGCCCAGCAAAAACATCACCAGCATCACCAGCAACACAGCGGCGAATACACCACCGGGCAGTGTGTCCAACACTGCGCGTACGCCATCGTCACCACCGTAGCCACGGAACACCAGCGAAAAGACAGAAGCGCCGATCAAAATCATGAACACCATGCTGCTGATGCGTAAGGTATTGCGCATGATGTCCTGTAGTCTTTCCATGGACAACGCACGCCGCTGCAAGGCCATCAACAGCGCACCCATCGCGCCGACACCCGCAGCTTCGGTTGGCGTGGCAAAGCCGCCGAGAATAGAACCCAGCACCGCGAAAATCAGCAGCAATGGCGGAAAAAGGGCCTTGAGAAGTCGCAGTACAGATACGCTTTTGTCCGCGGCCGGTTCATGTGCCGGCATCGCAGCAGGATTAACGATTGCCACCACGACCAGGTAAATCACATACATCGACACCAGCATCAGTCCCGGCAGCAATGCGCCGGCAAACAGATCGCCTACGGAAACTGTCTTGGGCGAGAAAATTCCCTGTGCAAGCTGGGCCTGCTGGTAAGCGGTGGACATGACTTCGCCCAACATGACCAGGATAATCGATGGCGGAATAATCTGCCCGAGCGTGCCGGACGCACAAATAGTGCCGGTTGCAATTTCCGCTGAGTAGCCCCGCTTGAGCATGGTCGGCAGGGACAATAGCCCCATCGTGACCACCGTTGCACCAACAATGCCGGTACTGGCAGCGAGCAGCATACCGACCAGGGTTACCGAAATGCCCAGGCCACCACGTAATGTGCCAAACAGTGCGCTGAGAGATTCGAGCAGGTCCTCCGCGATCTGCGCCCGTTCGAGGGTAATTCCCATGAATACAAACAACGGTACAGCCACCAGCGTTTGGTTGTTCATGATACCGAATATGCGGCTCGGTAAACTGGTGAGAAAAGCAGACTCGAAGCCGCCGCCGATTACGCCGAAGAACGCGAATAACAACGCCGTACCGCCCAAAGAAAACGCTACCGGAAAGCCAGCCAGCAGGAGCACGATCACCGCGAAAAATAACAGTAGTGCGATCCACTCCATCGCTAGCTTTTCCTGATCGTTTGCAAACAACGCAGCAACAGCGACAGACCCTGTAAAGACACCGCAATCGGCATGACGATCAGCACTGATTTAAGGAGCGGGATGGCCGGATAAGGCAAGCCACCGGCATTTAGCGACACCTCACGCAGGTCCCACGAAGTACCGACGTAGCTTAGCGCGGTAATTGCAAAGAACGCACAAAGTGGGAACACGAAAAAAAGCACGCCCAGAAGATCTACCCATGCGCGGCGTCGCTCGCTCATGTCGCGATAAAAAATGTCAACACGTACGTGCGCTTCCATCTGCAATGTATAGGCGGCGCCTAACATAAACACGGCGGAATGCATCCAGACCACGGATTCCTGCAACCAGATATATCCGCTATCAAACACGTAGCGCATGACCACGATCAAAAAAGTAACCAGCACCATGGCGAGCGTCAACCAGGCAGTCGCGCGGCCGACCGAAATACTGATTCGGTCGATGATCGAACTTATTGCGGTTAGCTGCACGCCCTCAGTCGCGCCAGAATGTCGGGGTAACCAGTACCAGCAACGTAAAAATTTCCAGTCGTCCCAGGAGCATGCCGACTACGGCGATCCATTTGGCGGCGTCGCTGACCGTCATAAACCCGGCAGCGACTTCACCCAGACCGGGGCCGAGATTATTGAGCGCAGCCGCAACCGCGGAAAATGCCGTAACCTGATCAAGACCGGTCGCCATCATCAAAACCAACATGAGGCTGAAGATAACGACGTACACCGAAAAGAAACCCCAGACGGCATCAACAACGCGAAACGGCACCACTTTGTTGCCAATCTTGACCGGAATTTCAGCACTCGGATGAATGAGTCGGGCGATTTCACGCATCCCTTGTTTGGCAATAAGAAGCCAGCGAATAACCTTAATGCCTCCGGCGGTCGAGCCGGCGCAGCCACCGATAAAACTCGCGAAAATCAGCAGCACCGGCAACGCACCCGGCCAGGCGGCATAATTTGCGGTCGTAAAACCTGTGGTTGTAGCGATCGATACGGCCTGGAAAACGCCGTCGACGAGTCCGCTACTCGGATCTGTGTAAGTGCCATTCCAGAATAACGAAACGACAACAATGGCAGACAACGCCAACAGAATGTAACCATAGGCGCGAAACTCGGGATCCCGAAGGTAATGTTTGACCGATATATTTCTCCAGGCAAAGAAATGCAGCGAAAAATTGATGCCGGCAAGAAACATGAAGACAATCGTAACGATATTGATAGCAGTACTGTCGAAATACCCGATACTTAAATCATGGGTCGAAAAACCACCAATGGCGACGGTCGAGAACGCATGACAAAGCGCATCGAACCAGTCCATACCGGCGAACATATAGCCAACCATGCATAAAATAGTGAAGGCGAGATACACGTACCAGAGCGCTTTTGCAGTCTCGGTAATGCGTGGTGTGAGCTTGGTGTCCTTGACCGGGCCGGGTGTTTCCGCGCGGTACAATTGCATGCCGCCGACGCCGAGCATCGGCAGAATTGCCACTGCCAGGACGATGATACCCATACCACCGAGCCACTGCAGTTGCGCTCGATAGTAAAGTATCGACTTCGGCAAGGAATCGATACCGGTAATGACGGTTGCCCCGGTTGTGGTGAGTCCCGACATCGATTCGAAAACCGCGTCGGTAAATGACATGACTGGCGCATCGGCAAAGTAAAGAGGCAATGCGCCGAAAGTGCCGAGGACTGTCCAGAATAACGCGACGACAAGGAATCCATCACGCAGACGCAAATCTTTACGCGAGTGTCGCAATGGAAACCATATAAACAGCCCGGAAAGAAACGTGAGCGCAAATCCTTCAACGAACGATAACCAGGCGTGATCGCTAAAGAAAATACTGACCAATACCGGTATTAACATGGTCATGCTGAACAGCATCAGCAACAGGCCCAGGATGCGTATCACGACTGTCCAGTTCATTTGTTGTTCTTTTATCCGTTTGTCGTTCGCATATCAGGGGCTGTCTTGGTTGTTCAGACGAATGACACTTCAACCTGAAACAGGTTCTCAAGCTTGTCAATCTTGCGCCGATCGGTCATGAACAGGATGACATGATCGTCGGTTTCGATGACGGTGTCATGATGCGCGATGATCACCTGGTCACCACGGACCAGGGCAATTATGCTGATGCTGCGCGGCAGGCCTATGTCTTCTATCTTGCGACCGACGACTTTCGAGTCCTCTGCAGAGCCGTGTGCGATTGCCTCGATCGCCTCTGCAGCGCCGCGGCGCAGCGAATGCACGCGGACCACATCACCGCGTCGTACATGCGCCAGCAGCGAACCGATCGTTACCTGCTGCGGAGAGATGGCAATATCAATGCTGCTCGACTCGACCAGCTCCGCGTAGGAGGGTCGGTTGATCAGTGCCATTACCTTGTGCGCGCCGAGGCGCTTTGCCAGCATGGCAGACAGGATGTTGGCTTCTTCGGCGTTGGTCAGTGCGCAGAAAATGTCGGCATTATCGATATTTTCTTCCAGCAGCAGTTCCTCGTCCGCCGCATCGCCGACCAAAACGATGGCTTTGTTCAGTTGCTCGGAGATAACGCGCGCGCGATGCGGGTCGCGCTCGATAATCTTGACCTGGTTGGTCTGCTCGAGTGCCAGAGCCAGCCTGAGGCCGATGTTGCCGCCACCTGCGATCACCACGCGACGAACCGGATCCTCGAGTTTGCGCATTTCACTCATGAACACGCGCACATCCTGTCGCGCTGCAATAAAAAATACCTCGTCACCTTTTTGTATGACGGTGTCACCGTCCAGCTGCAGCGATTTACCATCGCGATAGATCGCTGCGATGCGTCCCTCGGTGTTTGGTATGTGTTCTTTCAGTGTCGCTATTTTTTGCCCAACCAGGAAACCACCCTCGTCTGCCCTGGCAGCCACCAGCCGCACCCTGCCATCGGCAAACTCGAGTACTTGCAGCGCACCCGGATAAAGAATCAGCTGCTCGATATGCTCACAGACGAGTTGTTCCGGGCTGATGCGAACGTCCACCGGAATCGCATCCTGGGTGAAGAGTTCGCGCGCATTCATGTAAGCCGCCGAGCGAATTCGCGCAATCTTGGTCGGCGTCTTGTACATGGTATAGGCCACCTGGCAGGCGATCATGTTGGATTCGTCAGAATCGGTCAGCGCGACAATAATATCGGCGTCTCGCGCACCCGCTCGCTCGAGCACATCAGGATAGGTGGCATGTCCTACAACGGTACGGATATCCAGGCGATCCTGGAGGTCACGCAGCGTTTCGGCACGCTTGTCGACCACGGTAACCTCGTTGGCCTCCTCTCGTGAGAGATGATATGCCGCCGATGATCCGACCTGGCCCGCGCCGAGAATTAGTATTTTCATTTTTTGCTCACGGCTTTAAGTCAGTGACTTATTTTACATGAGATTGAGATTGGCATAACTAAGTACCAGCCATTTTGTGCCGGCGTTCTCAAAATTGACCTCAACACGGGCATGGGCGCCCTGGCCCTCGCAATTGAGGATGACACCGTCACCGAATTTGCCGTGCCGTACCCGTTGCCCCAGCCGCACGCCCGCTTCGGCGCCCGGCGCAACAGCACCAGGGCGTCCGGCGGATCGTGATCTGGGGCGCAGCGGTCGGCTAACCTGCACACGTGGCCGAACTTCTTCGACCAGCTCGGCAGGGATTTCACCAATGAAACGTGATGGCTGCGTGAAATTGTCGACGCCATGCAGCCGTCGCTGCTCGGCGTAGGTGACATACAAAACCTGTTTTGCTCGCGTAATGGCGACATAACAAAGCCGGCGCTCCTCTTCGAGACCCTCCGGATCCGCGATCGAGCGCTGATGCGGCAACAGGCCATCTTCCATGCCGCACAAAAACACCAGTGGGAACTCCAGCCCCTTGGCCGAGTGCACGGTCATTAGCTGTACGCAGTCCTCCCACGCGTCGGCCTGGCCTTCACCGGCCTCGAGTGCCGCATGCGATAAAAACGCATCCAGCGGTAACATTTCCTCGGCGGGATCGGGTGAAAAGCCGCGCGCGGCGCTGACCAGCTCCTCGAGGTTTTCTACCCGCGTTTCACCACGTTCATCCTTGTCTTTCTTAAAGAACTCGATGAGGCCACTGGCGTGAATGACATGATCTACCTGATCGTGCAGATCAAGGTCATCGGTGTCTTTGGCCAGTGTGGCTATCAGGTTCAGAAAGACGACCACGGCGGTCGCTGACCTGCCCGCCAGCTCACCACTGGCAATTGCACCGGCAGCGCGCCACATCGAACAACTGTTCGCCCTGGCGTAGTTGCGCATGAGTTCAAGCGTTCTGGCACCGATACCGCGGGTTGGGCGATTGACGATGCGCTCGAACGAGCTGTCATCATCGCGGTTGGAAATCAGGCGCAAATAGGCGAGTGCATCCTTGATTTCCGCGCGCTCGAAAAATCGCAAGCCGCCATAGACGCGATAGGGAAGTCTCGCATTGATAAGGCTCTCTTCAAGAACCCGCGATTGGGCATTGGATCGATACAGCACAGCTGCATCAGCCCGCGCATTGCCCTGGTCGCTCCAGTCGCGCAATTTGCCGATGATAAAATCGGCCTCGTCGCGCTCGTTGTAGGCGCAATAAACACGAATTGGTTCGCCTTCTGCGCCCTCTGTCCAGAGTTTCTTGCCCATGCGCGCGGTGTTGTTGCTGATCACCGCATTTGCCGCATCGAGAATGGTTACGGTGGAACGGTAGTTCTGCTCGAGCTTTATAACTGACGCGCCGGGAAAATCCTTTTGAAACTGGTTGATGTGCTCGACCCGTGCCCCGCGCCAGCGATAAATCGACTGATCATCATCGCCAACAACGAACGGAATACCTTCTTTGCCGGCAAGAAGTCTTAGCCAGGCGTACTGAATGGCATTCGTGTCCTGAAATTCGTCAACCAGCAGGTGACGAAAACGCCGCTGGTAATGCTGCAGCAATTCAGCGTTGTCGCGCCAGACTTCATGGGCGCGCAATAACAGCTCCGCAAAATCGACCAGGCCGCCACGGTCACAAATCTCCTGGTAACCCTGATACAGAGAAATGAACTGCCGGCGATTGGTATTACCTTCATCGTCGAGGTGCTGTGGACGCAAACCTTCGTCTTTTTGCGCGTTGATAAAGTATTGCACCCGCCGTGGAGTCCATCTGTCATCATCAATTTCAAGGCCCTTGAGAAGTCGCTTGATGATGCGCAACTGGTCGTCGGCGTCAATGATCTGAAAACTCTGCGGCAGGCCTGCTTCACGCCAGTGTCGACGCAAAATTCGATGCGCCAGGCCATGAAACGTGCCAACCCAGAGATGATCGACCGGCACAGCGAGTAACGCCTCTATGCGGTGACGCATTTCTGCAGCCGCCTTGTTCGTAAAGGTGACGGCAAGCAGACTATGTGGTGAATTTCCCTCTACATCGATTAACCAGGCTGCCCTGTGAACCAGAACGCGGGTCTTGCCGCTGCCGGCGCCGGCGATGACCAGCAGGGGCTCGGCCGGAGCGGTGACGGCCTTACGTTGCGCGTCGTTGAGCGCCTCTAATATTGGGGTGACATCCATCGGGGCCGGGGAGTGGTTGTGGCTGATCAGGATGCGGAGTCTAGCAAAAAACGGTCAGGTAAAAGCGCCGCCAAACTGGATTCTGTGTGTCTTTTTGGGTTTATGTTGTAGATAAGGAAGCGCGGCAAGATGCCGGCTACGGTGCCAATAGATAATCCGTAAGCGGCATCTTACTGCGATCAACGACAGGTTTTCGCGCCGTCCATCCATCCATCCGCCCGACCACCCCGGCCTAAGGCGACCAGCGAACACCCAGCAAAAACATACTGCGATCGTAGGCAATGCGCGAGTCACTGGAGGTGACTTCGCGTATCAGATAATCGCCGACCAGGTCAAAATTCTCGGTCATGTCATAGGTAATGGCAACGCCGACCTCGGTTGATTCCAGTGTTCTGCGACCAGCTGTGGGTTCGTGAAAGGCGAAGGCATTCTCATAATCATAAGTGCGGTAATTTCCCCGCAACTCAAAATCAAAACGATTTCCGAGACGCATATGAAATTCGACGCTGTATTCATCGCGGGAATAGTCGAAATAGCCGACATGACGGTCTTGCCGGTCTGTCAATCGGTAAGCTGCGCCCAACCACATCGAGCGGGTGATGCGTTGCCGGGCAGAAATCCCGTACTCGACGTAATCATAACGAACAGCCGGGTTTCCGGCTGGCTGGCTGCCATCGAGCTCGAACGAGGGCCGGTCGCTAAAGCGCCGGGTATAGTATTCGGCAGTTAACCGGACGAGCGAGGTCGAGGTGAAACTGTACTGGGTGTGAACACCGAGCGCCCAGAATTCGTGATCATATTCAGGAACGGTCTCTACCTCTTTATAATCCCACAATTGTCCTTTAGCGAAGGCACCTACTGTCAGGGGTCCGAACTTTTCGCGAATCCAGAATTCGGGGCCGTAGCGCAGATACGACATACGGTCAGATATGTCCTGCCCGCCGGCGCTGCGCTCGACCCCCGTGTCAGGATCGTAATAGGTCTCATCATGCTGCGCGATTTTGAACGCACTGTACACACGCCGCTCGCGGTTTTCGCTGCGGCGTCGATACTCACTGCCAAAAGCGAGCTCTTGCAGGTACTCATCAGCCTGATTCAGAGCTGTATCCGCGTAAAAGCGACCGACAAACCGATATGCACCGAAGAAGCCTTCGTGCTCGAAGCTGTTGACTTTGTAAACAGCAGCCAGATTGATCGGCACGAACATCCCCGACTGCACCACGGGATCCACTGTTGGCTGCGCGGGATCACTCAAATCGACATAGCTTTCACCGGGCGTCCGGTAGGCATTGTCATCGAAACCCGCGCCGAGGCGAATTCGAAAATCAAGATTCGAGACTTCTTTTTCTTTCTGTAACGCTACGGTTTGCGCTACGGTTACTTCCTCAAGCATGCTTTGCTTTTGTATTTCACGGATAGCTTTCGTCGCGAGCCTGCTGATGTCTCTGCGTTGCTGCTGGTCCCTGGCGCTGCGAAACCTGCGCAGTGCCTCGTCGATGTCACCCGATCGGTATGCAACCAGACCGAGGTTGTAGTCAGAAACCGCCTGCAGAGGCAGGTAGCGATTGGCCTTCAACAGTTCTTCGCGGGCGCGAATGTATTGCTTTGCCCGATAGTGCGCCACGCCGGAGTTGTAGTGCAACAATGGTGTGTCCATTCCCGCGTCTGCAGCCTGGCCATAACGCAACAGCGCCGCCCAGTACAACTCATCCCGAAAGAGACGATTCCCATCATGAAATAGTTCAGTCGCAGTTACCGCGATGGCGATTTGTGGCAGCGAGAGACAAAGCAACACAAGTAAGGACAGAACCAGTTTTCCGGTTCTTGCCACGCTGCGCAATTTGTCATCAATTTTCAGAATCTTCAGAGCTCCTGCTCGAACGCTGTTCAGTCTGTAATCCGTCATTTTGCCTGATTATGGAAAATTCGCACCAGAAAGCCCGCTAAATTCACCAGTCGCCGCGCTTTCGCTTGGACTTTGAACGCCTCAGCCAATCAAAGCGTCGACCGATCTTACCCGCCAACTGGTGAAATTTCCGGGCTGGATATCAACACTGTGACGCAGCGCAAAAAAATCCCCCCAGGTGCAGTACAACAGGGGGGATTTGTCAACCTATCGGCGGTTTCGGGCTGCAACAGAGTCGAGCCGGTCCGACGATACGTTGCAGCCAATGTGCTACGGGTTTCCGTTAGGCGTCGCCGTCTTCGCTTGCCTCACCGTCTTCACTTGCTGCGGCGTCGTCACCTTCTTCGCCATCCATTTCGCCGTCGCCTTCCATGTCATCTTCTTCTTCGAATTCGTCGTCGTCGATGGCTTCATCACCGTCATCGAAGCGACCTTCATCGCGAGCAAGCTCATCCTGGTCATCGCCTTCACCGAGGAAGGCACTGTCGTCATCGAAGCCGTCCGCGGAGTCGTTCTCGTCATCCTCGCGATCACGTTCTTCTTCGGCACGCAGGTCATCAACGTCAATGTCATTGCCGTCGTCAGGCTCGCCGTCATGGCGATCGTCACCGGATTCACCGTCCTCCTCGGCGCGCATACCATCTTCGCCGTCGCCTTCATGATCACCGTCTTGGCCGTCGGACTCACCGTCGTCTTCGCCGTCGGGGCCCTCCGCTACAGCACCTTCAGGTCCACTCATGATCAGGACGTTGCCATCGACGCCGGCAACACTGTCCAGCACCTCCATAGTGACATCCAGTTCGTCCATGCCGTCAGCCATCGCTGCTGCCGGAAAAAATCCGCAGCAGGTCAAGGCAAGGCTGGCCAAAAATAATCTCAGGTTCTTCATGTCCGTACTCCTTATCGTCGCTTCGGCTTAAACGAAGCTCCTTCCATAGTTTCTAAATAACTGTCACCTGCACGCGGAACGACCGGTCGTCATCCGCATGCTGCAGGGTGGCCAAAAGTTCTCCGCCGAGCGGCGATGTTGCAATCAAGGTCAACGGCAAGATGTTCTTGCCCTCTTTAAGACTGGTCATCCAGACGATCTCCCGCTGCCCCTGGAAGCCCATTACCTCAATGCCCTCTGGTAAAGTGATGGTCAGCGTTGCATCGGTAAGCGGTATTGCGGATGCAAAAACCAGGTTCACAGTGCGTGGTTCTTCAATCACTATTGCAATTGAGGCAATCGGTGGTTCGCTGAATTGAGGCGCTTCAAATAACGTTCCGCCAATCATCCATAGCACCAGGGCCGCAGCCATTGCGCCACCAAAACCCGTCATCACCCAACGGTTACGCTGACGTCGCGTGCCGTTCTGCGTTGCTTTGGCAATCGCGCGGTCAAAAAAAGCGCCATCCGGTTGTGGCATGCTGGAATCTCCGTATTCTTTCAGACTTGCTCTCAGAGCTCGCTCGTGATCCAGGACTTCCTGACAATCAGCGCAGTGTGCGGTGTGTTCGCCGAGCAATTGCAGATCGGCAACATCCAGTCGCGCGTCTACATAGTCGTCGAGTTGATTGCTAATCAGGTTACAAGTCATGGTTCTCTTCGCTATTGTCGAGCTGTTCGTTTATCGGCGTACAGGACATGGTTTTCATGTCGGTTACCTGTTACACGCCTACGGGCGCTAAAGGGTTCCTTCTGCAGCAAGAAACTCGCGCAGACGTGCTCTGGCGCGGTGTAACCGGGACTTGATCGTGCCCACCGGATCGCCCGTAATTGATTGAATTTCTGAGAGTTTATAGCCTTCGCTGTCGTGCAATAGCACGACCAGGCGGTGGTCGTCGCTGAGGCTGTCCAGCGCCCGTTGTAGTTGCATTATGTTATCCAGGCGTTCCACGTCACGCACCGGATCGGGTCCTCCCGGCAGCGATTCGAGGCTCTTTTCCGGCAGCTGATCTTCGCTAACACTAACCAGGCGCTGGCGCGCATAACGTCGCCGGCCGTCGATGAAGTGGTTGTACATGACACGACACAGCCAGGCACCACACTCCTCAATTTCGACCAGGTCGTCCATGCGGGCAAAAACCTTGGTCAGCACATCCTGGAACAGGTCCTCTGCCTCAGGTTTGGTACCCGCCAGCCTGAACGCAAAGCGATACAACCGGTCGAGGTGCGGCCGCAACAATGTATCGAAACTCGCGCGCTGACGTTGATCGACGGATGTCATGCTGGCCGAGTGTAGCCGTGAAAGATCATTTCACAAGGATCATCACCTGAAACCGAGGAATTGCGCACTCAATAATTGTAGCGAATTCACCTTACCCGGAACCAATTAACTGTAGAATCGGCCCGTAGGAGCCCGCCGAGCGGGCGACAAACATTTACAGGCATGTTTTCAACATGCCTGTAAATGTTTGCAAAACCCAGCCGACCACACCCGCTCAATAAATCAACCTGATGACATTCGTGGATTGATCATTAGCACTCTCGCGATGATTATCGAACTCGCCCGCACGGCGGGCTCCTACACTCCCAACCGAATTATGTAGTAGTGATCAATCAACAACGCAACGAACAGAATCATCAGGTAATTAATAGAAAACCGGAACACTTGCATCGGTAAATCAAGGCCGTCGTCTTTCTTGAGACGTATTGCGTAAGCAAGAAATCTGCCGCCGAGTGCCAGGGCCGTGATCAGGTATATAAGCCCACTCATGCCCGACAGATAAGGCAGGATCGTGACCAGCACCAGCAGTATGGTGTACAACAATATGTAATGCCGGGTAAATTCGTTGCCATGCGTTACTGGCAGCATCGGTACACCAACCCGTTCGTAGTCTTCTTTCCTCGCAATTGCCAGCGCCCAGAAATGCGGTGGCGTCCAGATAAATACAATCAGGAATAACAACAGCGCGTCACTGTGGATTTCGCCGGTGACGGCAGTCCAGCCGAGAACTGGTGGCGCAGCACCTGCTGCACCGCCGATGACAATGTTCTGTGGTGTCGCGTGTTTGAGATAAACCGTATAAATAATTGCATAACCAATCAATGAGCTGAACGTCAGCATGGCGGTTAGCGGGTTTATCAGGAACCAAAGCATCAGCATGGACAAAGCGCAGAGCAAAACCGCAAAGGTCAATGCATTTGTTTGCGACAATTTGCCCTGCGGTAAAGGCCGATTGTGTGTCCGTGACATACGAACGTCGATATGCGAGTCCAGCACGTGGTTGATCACCGCCGCTGATGAGGCGGCAAGGCCAATACCCAGAGTACCAAACAACAACGGACTGGCCCCCGGCCAGCCAGGAACCGCAAGCAACATACCGACGACTGCGGTAAACACGATCAGAATGACGACCCTTGGTTTGGTCAGTTCATAGTAATCGCGCCACCCGGCGGTTTGTTGCATGACACTTACGTTCAATGTTCAGCCTATTCGGGAGAGATCCAGAAGATGTTTTATATCCTCCACCATCTTTCCGGGTAGAAGATCCGGTGAGAAGTACATGACCAGGTTGCCCAACGGGTCTATCAAAAAAATGCCACCCTGCCTGTGTTCCGCTGGTTGCTTGCTTGCCAGCAAAATCTCGAGATTCTTGTCTGTTATCGTTACCAAACCTGCGTGCTGTTCCTCAAGGAACACTTTATCCGGCGCCGATTCGCCGTGCAAGAAAACACGGGTCACCCTGCTCATTTCATTGGCTAGCATCAGGCGTGACTGGCGCAGCCGATAGAGCGCCTCAAGGCAGTTCTGCTCACATGAGTCGCTATTCACATAGAGCATCAGCCATTGGTTTTCCGTCAATGCCACCACAGGAGAAGCCGGCAGTTCATCGGCAAGATTAACGATTGGCTGCAGAATGGCGCCGTAGTTGCTGCCACCCTCAGGCACCCAGTGGCCGCCCGTGTACATCCATGTGGCGAGCATCAACGGCGCAACGAATGCCAGGGCAACGAGCGCCAGTTGCTTTTTCCCGCTACGTTTTTTCACGTCGTTTGCCATCATTCTTGCTCATCTTGTGTGGAGCTGCTGTCGTCAGGCAGCCGCTTTTTGCGCAGGTTCCAGCCGAAAATGGCAATTATGGCCAACGCCATTGCGAACCATTGAAAGGCGTAGCCATAGTGCATCATCGGACCGCTCCGCGGTGGCTGCCAGCGCCGCACGAAACCATCTTCGGCTTCCGGGCTCAATAACAAAACAAATGGTAGTAGTTCGGACTCCAGCTCCTGCGCCAGTTCGTCAAGGGTCGGGTAAACCGCAACTCTTGGCCAGTCAGCGCTGCCCTCGAAGGCTTCACCCGGCCGAATACCAACCCTGGGCAGTCGCCCGACCCTGCCGCGAACCGCGATGAATTCATCGGTGACAGCAATATCGGGCAGCGTATTTCGCTGGTTTTTGCCGATCCAGCCACGGTTAACGATCAGCAGGGGCGCATCAGGCGCCAGTCGAAAAGATGTCATGACGTAGTAGCCGACCCGCCCGTCCACAACAATATTATCGATCAATATCTGCCGGTCACTCTGGAACTGCCCCCGCGATTCGATGCGCTGGAATATTTCCAGGGGCATGTCGTTGTACAGGCGTGAATAGGGTGCATCGTTCTCAAAAAGCGCCACAAGCTCATTTTTTTGCTGCGCGCGATCAAGCTGCCAGAATCCAAGCCAGCTGAACAGGACCACGAAAAACAGCGCAGCCAGCGGTGGTACAAAACGTCGAAAAGACGCACTCTTTAGTATAATGTCGATCACGAAATACTCGCGCCGGACCCGCCGAATACAGACAAGATGAAATTAGTATTAATCATTATATTGCTTGCCATTGTCGCCAGCCTGGCATCGGGTCTATGGTTCCTGGCCAAAGATGATCGGGGCGGGACCCGTCTTCTCACGGCACTCAAAATTCGCGTTGTGCTGTCAGCGTTGCTAATCGCTTTTCTGGTCTTTGGGTATTACCAGGGCTGGATTTCACCAAGTACTAGCTAACCGGCAAGATTTACATCCAATATACGAAGACATACAAAGCCACCCACACCACGTCGACAAAATGCCAGTACCACGCAACGGCTTCGAAGGCGAAATGGTTCTCGGGCGTGAAATGACCTTTGAGCACCCTGAACCAGATGATCGTAAGCATGATGGCGCCAATGGTGACATGCATGCCGTGGAAACCGGTCAACATGAAAAATGTTGAACCGTAAATTCCTGATCCCAGGGTCAGATTCATGTGCTGATAGGCTTCAATGTACTCTTCGGCCTGCAGAAACACGAAAATGAATCCAAGAATAAAGGTTGTGGCCAGGAACAGCTTCACCAATGAGCGGTGACCGCTAATTAATGCGTGATGCGCTATCGTTAAAGTTACGCTACTCGAGAGAAGCAGTACCGTATTGATCAGTGGCAGGCCAAATGGCCCCATCGCTTCGTAGTCGCCACCAACGTTACCAGGCCCATTGGTCGGCCAGGTGCTTTCAAAGCCATTCCATAACATCAGATTGGTGAAGAAGTTATTGCTCTCACCACCGAGCCAGGGAACCGCCATGTTGCGTGCGTAGAAAAGCGCGCCGAAAAACACGGAAAAGAACATTACTTCAGAAAAGATGAACCAGAACATGCCCATGCGAAAAGACATGCCGACCTGGCTGTTATAAAGCCCACCCTCGCTCTCATGGATGACCTGGCCGAACCAGCCGACGAGCATGAACACGAGTACCGCGAAACCGGCCAGCATGACCCAGAACCCGCTATCGCCTCCGTTCAGCCACACCGACACCCCAACCATCAGGAACAACAGCCCGGCTGTGCCAACTATTGGCCAATGGCTGCCGTGGGGGACGTAATATTTTTCTTCAGCGTGCGACATGACTGGTTCCGTGTTCTACCGCAGGCTTATTGGCAACCCTGGCTGCATCAAAAAATGTATAGGAAAGCGTTATCGTATCGATGTAGTCCGGAAGGTCAGAATCGATAATGAATCGCACCGGCATTTCTTTTTCTTCGCCCGGTGCGAACTCCTGCGAGGTAAAGCAAAAACATTCCAGCTTGCGAAAGTGCTTCGCCGCCTGTTGTGGTGCGACACTTGGCACCGCCTGGGCAATTTTTGTTTCGTTGGTGAGGTTGCGGGCAATAAAGATTGCTTCGTACATCCCACCCGGATGCACCGTCATCTTCTTAACCTGGGAATGAAATTCCCATGGTGCGTACTGATTGACTGTCGTTACGAATTCCAGATTGATCTCGCGAGTTTGATCAACCTCGGTCGAAACATCCGTAGCTGCAACACTATTTGTCTTGCCACCAAGCCCGGTAATTTCACAAAACGCATCGTAAATTGGCACCAGCAAAAAGCCAAAACCAAACATTGCTACAGCCATAAAAACCAGGCGTCGGGCTAGTGACTTGCCGTCTATATCCTGTGTTCGTTTCGTATCAGGCATGACCGGTTACGCTCCTAAAACGCCCATCATGATGAAGCCCAGGTAAAACGCGAGCGCAACAACAGTCAAAATCCGCACCGTTTTACGAATACCCTTTTTCTGTTGTATATCGCCCTGGCTCATGAGAATGAGGTTTTCACAGAAGATGTCGGTGGCGTTTCAAAGGTGTGATAAGGGGCCGGTGATGGCACGGTCCACTCAAGACCCTGTGGACTATCCCAAACGGCGTTGGTGGCGGCGCCGCCTTTTTGCCGCACACACTGAATCACGATATACGCAAACAGCAGTTGTGACAGCCCGAAACCGATGGCACCGATACTGGCAATGCTATTGAAGTCCGCAAATTGTGTGGAGTAATCCGGGATTCTGCGTGGCATTCCCGCAAGGCCCAGGAAATGCATCGGGAAGAAAGTGAGGTTGACGAAAATAGTCGACAGCCAGAAATGCAGCTTGCCCAGGCGCTCATCATAATAATGGCCGGTCCATTTCGGCAGCCAGTAATAAACTGCTGCCATAATCGCAAATATTGAGCCTGGAACCAGCACATAATGAAAATGTGCGACAACGAAATAGGAGTCGTGATACTGGATATCGGCGGGTACAACAGCAAGCATCAATCCCGAAAAGCCACCAATGGTGAACAGAAACAGGAATGCCAGCGAGAACAGCATCGGTGTCTCGTAGGTCATGGAGCCGCGCCACATTGTTGCCATCCAGTTAAACAGTTTCACACCAGTGGGCACGGCAATCAGCATCGTGGCAAACATGAAGAACAACTGGCCGGTTAAAGGCATGCCGGTGGTAAACATGTGGTGCGCCCAGACGATGAACGACAGGAACGCGATGCTGGATGCCGCATACACCATCGAATCGTGACCGAACAACGGCTTGCGGGAGAAGGTCGGGATGATCTCCGACACTACACCGAAGGCCGGCAGGATCATGATGTACACCTCGGGATGGCCGAAGAACCAGAATATATGCTGGAACATGACCGGGTCGCCACCGCCTGCAGCGAGGAAGAAGCTGGTGCCAAAAAACTGATCCGTCAGCAACATGGTTACTGCGCCCGCAAGCACAGGCATAACCGCCAGCAGCAGGTAAGCCGTGATCAGCCAGGTCCAGACAAACATCGGCATTTTCAGTAACGTCATATCCGGTGCACGCATATTGACGATCGTAACGATGATGTTAATCGCGCCCATGATGGATGAGATACCCAACAGGTGAATCGAGAAAATCAGGAATGGAAACGCATCCCCGGTTTGCAAAACCAGTGGCGGATACATCGTCCAGCCACTGGCCGGTGCACCACCGGGCATAAACAATGTGGATACCAACATGGCGAAAGCCACCGGCAATATCCAGAACGACCAGTTGTTCATACGTGGCAGCGCCATGTCCGGCGCACCAATCATAAGCGGCACCATCCAGTTTGCCAGGCCGACAAACGCGGGCATGACAGCACCAAACACCATGATGAGTGCGTGCATGGTGATCATCTGGTTAAAAAACGCCGGATTAATGAACTGCAACCCCGGAGAAAACAGTTCGGTGCGAATGATGAGCGCCATCGTCCCGCCGGTGAAAAACATCAGCAGGCTGAAGACCAGGTACATCGTGCCGATGTCTTTATGATTGGTGGCGTATAACCAGCGGCGCCAGCCTGTGACCGGGCCGTGGTGCTCGTGCTCTGCGTGTGTGTCAGCCACTGTGGCACTCATTGTATTTCTCCGTCAGCGGCGGCGACCCGCGCCACGCGATCTTTCTGTTCCGCAAGCCAGGCCGAATATGCCTCTGGCTCAACAACTTCAACAACGATTGGCATGTAACCATGGTCCATGCCACACAATTCGGCGCACTGGCCGCGGTAGGTGCCGACAATTTCTGCCTGGAACCAGGTTTCGTTCATAAATCCCGGGATGGCGTCTTTCTTGATCGACAATTCCGGTACCCACCAGGCGTGCACGACATCGTTCGATGTCAGCAGGAAGCGAACTTTTGCTCCCTTTGGCACCACGAGCGGGTGGTCGACTTCCAGCAGGTAGTTTTCAACGGTTGCCGGATCGATGCCGGAATCCTTGCGCCGTGCTGCAGCGCTGGTTCGCCCAAGACTGCTGAAAAACGCAACGTCTTCGCCCTGGTAAGCGTAGTGCCAGCGCCACTGGTATGCGGTTGTGACGACGGTGAGGTCAGGGTCACGGCTGTCCTCGAGCTTGATCAGCAGTTCGGCTGAGGGAACCGTCAGGATCAGCAAAATCACAATGGGTATCGTGGTCCATATTATTTCCGCGGTCATGCTGTGCGAAAATGTGGCTGGTACCGCGCCGGCTGCTTTGCGGTGTTTGACGAGAGAGTAAATCATCACACCAAAAACAATGGCGGCGATGGCCACACACCACCAGAACACCAGCATATGAATGGCATAGGTCTCGGCACTCAGCGTGGTCACGCCTTTTGGCATGTTGAGTGTCCAGTCGGCATGGGCACCGGCAGAGCCCAAAAGCAGGAGCGCTCCAAGGCGCAGTTTTTTAATCATTAATTTTTCACCCGGCGGAGCTGTTGGTCTCCGCACGCTGCATTTTCTTTTGTATCGCCCTCGACCTGCAATATGTACTCTACGCAGCGACGCCAATTGGCAATCCTGACTCCCGGTCGGAATCGCCCTGGTCTCCGTACAGGTAATAGTGGACTGACCGTGAGCCAGAATATATCGCCACTACAAAGTGCGCCATTCGCGGGTCGAAAAGCACGCGCAGTGTACTGAAACGCCTGCGAACATGCAAACTTTTGAATGTAACGAAGAGCATGATAACTACCATTAAAACAACGGCTTACGACACAGCCCGTGCGTAGTCTCCTGGCTAGCGCCGGCGCTGCACAATCGACCCCGGATCCAGCCTGAATTCACCCTCTGGCAGTCGCGGCCCGCCGCCCCAGGCATGTCCGTATACCAGCTCCAGATTGAGCGACAAAGTCCCATTATCTGCCCTGGCCAGGAGATTTTCCCGCATTTGCCCAAATCGCTGTTTACCGGTCAGTGATTTGCGCCGGTTTTGTAAACTATTGCGCGCGCCCGTGTTCGTCAGATCCTGAAAAAGAGCGTCAGAATCCCGATAAGTCACACTCAGGTAATCGACATCGAGCACCGGGTCGCGCAAACCGGCCCTGACCAGCGCATCACCAATGTCGTGCATGTCCGGATAGGCATTGGCGTGCCAATCCTGATCCAGAGAGCGCCAGGCGGCACGAATTTCATCGAGGCTCTGCGGACCGAAGGTGGCGAAGGCGAATACACCATCTTTGCGTAAAACACGACCGACTTCGGCGAGGCAAGCCGGCAGGTCGCTGACCCAGGGCAGCAGGAGATTGCTGAACACGAGATCTACGCTGCCATCCTGCAGCGGTATACGCCTTGCATCGCCTTGCAGTTCGACCAGTTTCGACAGCCTGGAGCGTTTTTTTCGGGCCAGTTGCAACATACCAAGTGATGCATCGAAGCAAATTATGCGGGCGCGCCGATACTGTTTCGCAAGTTGGCTGCTGCCGCTACCGGTCGCGCAGCCAAGATCGAGAATGCGTGCGGGCCGTATGATGGCGGGCGACAGTCTTTCACTCAGTCCGGCAAACGTATGTCGATGCACAAAGTCGGTGGCATCGAAATTTTTCGCAGCACGATCGAAGCGACGCTGCACATCACGAAACACAAGCTGGCCTGGATTGGCGTTCATAGTTGCAAGCATAGGACCATTGCCACTTTGTTGGCAAAGTCATTAGTTCGGTCAGCTGCGTGGCCAGCAGGAAGAATGCAAGCTGGTGCCATGGCCCGCTTTGCCAATCGCCTGTTGCATGCAGCGTTTCCGACGCTTTGCGTGTTTTGTGGCGCGAACCACAGGAATGGTCCTGTTTGCGGACCATGCCGTGCCGTATTGCCGCGGATCAAGCTCATCTGCGAGCACTGCGGTCAGCCATTGGCAGCGACTCAACCCGAGGGCGTCGTCTGCGCAGCTTGCCAGGCAAAGCCACCGCAATACTACAAGGCAAGAGCGCCGTTCACCTATGACTTCCCGATCGACAGTGCGCTGAAGGCGCTGAAATTCAAACGACAGCTGTGGTACGTACCGGCCCTCGCCGAATTGCTATTGCCGGTTCTCGAGCAGGAATTTTCTGCGTGCGATGCACTGGTGCCGGTGCCTTTGCACAGGACCCGGCACGCGTTGCGGGGCTTCAATCAGGCGACGGAGCTTTGCCGGCCATTGCGGCGTGCAACCGGCCTGCCAATTTTGCGCCAGGTGTACAGACACATAGCGACGCGCTCACAGGCTGGCCTGAGCGCCGCCGAACGCAACAAAAATGTAAGAAACGCTTTCGGTATCAAGGGTCACGTATCCTGTCGCTACCCATTGATTATTGACGATGTCATCACGACCGGCGCGACCTGTGCACAACTGGCAATTACGTTGCTGCATGCGGGGGCGAAGAAAGTGGGTGTGCTGACGGTAGCGCGGGTGCAGCCAGGGTAGCTCGAACTATCAGGGAATCGCCCGTGCCGATAGATACGCGTTCTGGATCCACGTGATTATCCGTCGATCAGCACGGGCGATTCCTTACCCGGCCACTGCCGGACTAAACGTGTAGTGCAACACGATGCCAATAAAAACAATCATGCCGACGTAATGATTATGCTGGAATGCCTTGAAGCAACCGCTTTCTTCGCGATCACGGGCAAGCCACTGGTGATAAACCATGAGAATTGCGGCGATGGCTACCGCGCCATAAAACCACAAGCCAAGTTCAGCCATCTTGCCGATAAAGAGTAGTGCGACCAGCATCAATATCTGTAGACCACCAATAACGAACAGGTCCGCATCACCAAAAAGTATGGCGGTGGATTTAACGCCAACCTTAAGGTCATCTTCACGATCGACCATGGCGTAAAACGTGTCGTAGATAACGGCCCATATCAAGGCAGTGCCAAATACCAACCAAGCGAGCTGTGGCGTATAACCGGTCTGTGCTGCGAACGCCATCGGCACCGCCCAGCCAAATGCGGCACCGAGTACGAATTGAGGAATGGAAACAAAGCGTTTGATGAACGGATAAATAACGGTCAGGCCGGCGGCGATCACCGCCAGCAATCGTGCTGGCGCATTGAGCATGGCGGCCAGCCCGACAGCAACCAGCGCCAGCGCAACAAAAAGTGTAATCGCCTCCGCCGGTGCGACGGCGCCGGACGCAATGGGTCGGGAACGAGTTCTTTCTACATAGGGGTCGATATTGCGATCGGCAAAATCATTCAGCACACAACCCGCCGAACGCATGAGAATGACGCCGAGTATGAAGACAGTGAATATCCCTGCATCCGGATGCCCTTCACCTGCCAGCCACAGCGCCCACAGCGTGGGCCATAGCAGCAGCAATACGCCGATCGGTTTATCCAGGCGCATGAGGAGTACATAATTATGCAGTTGCCTGATAAATCCTGGTGCAAGACGCGCAGCTGCCTTGTTCTTAAGTGGGTTACTCACAGTCTTTAGTCTGCTCGCTCAACTGACGTTACGCCTGGCAAACCGGTGACGTCGAAGGCAATACCGTCGCACAGGATCGCGGCAGGATGCCACTCCTGCGAGATGTGTGCTGTGTCCGTAGGAGCGGTATCCTGCCGCGAATATGCAGGGCATGCTTTTTACGGGAAACCAATTCAACCACGTAGCTCAAATCCATTTCTTCGACCAGCAAAATTGTCATGGGACGCAACTTTCAGGCACGCTTTATCGCCGCCGCCGTCACCCGGACAGCTTTCCAGCCCGGGAGTCTGCGCGATATCAGCCGCTGCCGCAAAAGTATCACGGTATTCAGACTTTTCCGTATTGCTGTGCATCGCCCAGCCAACGCCTGGTGATATCCACCGCCGCTTGCGGGTAATCGCGCTGAATAATCTCCGCGGCGACCTGCACCTTCGGCATCAATTGTGCGTCGCGCACCAGGTCGGCAATACGATAGTCCGGCAAACCGGTCTGTTTCGTTCCCAGCAGTTCACCGGGCCCGCGTAATTCGAGGTCGCGTTGCGCAATCAGGAAGCCATCATTGGTGTCGCGCAATATGCCAAGCCGGCTGCGTGCGAGTGGTCCAAGTGGCTGCCTGTACAGCATGACGCAGTGACTTTGCGCCGTGCCACGACCTACCCGCCCGCGCAGCTGATGCAGTTGCGACAAGCCCATACGCTCCGCGTTTTCGATGATCATCAGGCTCGCATTCGGCACGTCCACGCCAACCTCGATCACTGTGGTCGCGACCAGCACATCAATCTCACCCTGCTTGAATTTGCGCATGACCTTTTCTTTGGCGGGGGCTTTCATGCGTCCATGCACCAGGCCGACGCGCAATGACGAAAGCGCTTCGGTCAACATGGCAAAGCTGGCCTCCGCTGCCTGGTAATCGAGCACCTCGGATGCTTCGATCAGCGGACACACCCAGTAGGTCTGTTGGCCGGCGCCGCACGCTTTGCGCACTCGTTCAACAACTTCACCCCGTCGCGTATCCGGCAGTACGACTGTTCGTACCGCTTGTCGGCCAGGCGGGAGTTCGTCAATGACAGAAACGTCGAGATCCGCATACGCAGCCATCGCCAGCGTGCGGGGAATCGGTGTTGCGGTCATGACAAGCTGGTGCGGAATACTCTCATGGCTTGCGCCTTTATCTCTGAGCGCCATGCGCTGATGTACACCAAAGCGATGTTGCTCATCGATTACGATCAGTGCGAGGTCCTTGAATTGTACGCCTTCCTGAAACAGGGCGTGCGTACCGATAACAAGATCAGCACGTCCGGATTCTATTGCCGCCAACGATGCCCTTCTGTCCGCTGCGCCTTGACTGCCTGACAGCCACGTAAGCTCCATTCCAAAGTCGCTGAACCATGCCGAAAAATTATGCCAGTGTTGCTCGGCAAGCAATTCGGTCGGCGCCATTACCGCTGCCTGCACGCCACAGCTAACTGCCAGCAAACATGCAGTTGCGGCGACCACCGTTTTGCCGGAGCCCACATCGCCCTGGATCAGTCGCATCATTGGATGCGGCAAGCGAACGTCCGCGCTGATTTCTTCAATGACACGTTTTTGTGCAGCAGTCAGTTCGTAGGGCAGGCCGGCAATAAATTTTGTCAGGACGTCAGTCGCTTCCGGCAGCGCGATGGCTTTTTCCTTTCTTGCCAGGTGCCGCAGGTTTCTAAGACTCATGTAGTGCGCGAGTAGTTCCTCGAACGATAGCCGAACCTGGCAAGGATGTTTGCCACCCAGGATGAGATCGAGATCAGCTTCCGGTGGCGGTTGGTGCAGGAAGACGAGCGCATCGCGCAGCGAGGGCAGTTCGAATTCATCGCGGACCTGCGCTGGAAGAAGATCAGCCGGTGGTTCCTTCTCCATCATTGCCAGAGCCTGGCCAACGAGCGTCCTGAGCCTGCCCTGCTGGATGCCCTCGGTCATCGGGTAAACCGGCGTTAGCGCATCGGCGACGACGACTTCCTGACCGGCACGCAAAATCCGGTACTCCGGGTGGACTACCTCCAGACCGCCCGGCCCCATTCTTATGTCGCCATAACAGCTAATGATGACGCCTTGCCGAAACTGCGCCTGCTGCTTGCGTGAAAAGTAGAAAAACCGCAGCGTGATCTGGCCGCTGCCATCGCCAATTCGTACCAGCAGACTGCGTCGGCCGCGATACACGGTTTCTGTCAGCAATACTTCGCCGCTGAACAGGCAGCGCATGCCCGGGTGCAACGAGCCGATCCGGCTAAGACGGGTTCTGTCCTCGTAGCGCAAAGGCAGCAAAAACAGGACGTCTTCGACCCGATGCAAGTGCAGGCGCGCAAGCTTCACCGCCAGCGCGGGCCCCACGCCACGCAACACGGTCAGCGGCGAGCCGAGATCTGCTGTGGTATCAGGCACGCGTGAAATATTCGGGCTGGTAACTATAAAGCCAGGATTGCCTCAGCTTCGACATCAACGCCCTTTGGTAACGATGCAACACCAATTGCGGCACGGGCCGGATAGGGTTTGCTGAAGAAACTTGCCATTACGGTGTTAACGGTCGCGAAATCTTCAAGGTCTGTCAGGAAAATAGTCACCTTGACGATCTGGTCGAGCGTGCCGCCCGCCGCTTCAGCCACCGCTTTGAGGTTTTCAAAAACCTGCGTCGCCCGCGCTGCAAAATCGCCTTCAACAATTTCCATCGTTGCCGGTACCAGCGGAATTTGCCCGGACATAAACACCAGGTTACCGCTCTGGATGGCCTGTGAGTAGGTGCCGATCGCTCCCGGCGCGTTGTCGCTATGAATAGGTTTCTTGTTCAACTCAATCTCCATGGTAAGGGAACCTCTGATCTATTCGTGAACTCGACTCTTGGGCCCAAAAACTCCGCCTTCGTCTTCGCAATGGCTAGCCATTACGGGCGATCCGCGCCTTTAATCTGAAGTTTTTGACTCCCAATCTACTTCGTCCAGAATAAATCAGAGGTTCCTTCGTTATTCGTCAGGCGCTATCGCGAGTGATACGAATTACGTTCGGCATTTTACGAACATTGCGCATGATTTGTGCCAGATGTATACGGTCCTTAACCTGGATAAGGAAAGTCAGGATCGTGCAGTCCTCGTGTCGGTCCAGCACCGACACCTGTTCGATATTCGATTGCGAATCGGCAATCATTGCCGCCACTTCTGCCAGGACACCGGTTTTGTTGGCCGTATCAACCAGGATCTGGCTGGAAAACTCCTGCTCGATTTCTTCTTCCCAGGTAACGGCGAGCCACTTCTCCGGTTGTTTGCGAAAATTAATCAGGTTGCCGCAAGAGGTCCTGTGGATAACCACGCCGCGCCCGGAGCTCAGGTAACCCATCACATCATCACCAGGAAGCGGGTAGCAGCATTTTGCGTAGCTGACGACCATGCCCTCAGTGCCGGCGATCACCAGGCTTGCCTGCTCGAATTTGTTATCGGCGTCAGTCACACCCGCGAGAAATCGCGCCGTGAGAGGCGCCAGTCTTTCGCCGAGTCCAATTTGGCCGAACAATTCGCCAGCGTCCTTCAGGCCAAGTTCGTCAAGGGCCTCGCGCATGCGCACCTTGCCGACTTTGCGCAGCGAAGACCCCAGGTCTTTCAGTGAGCGATCCAGCAATCGCTTGCCAAGGTCGGTTGATTCACTGCTGCGCATGTTTTTCATGCGCTGGCGAATGGCCGAGCGCGCTTTTGCCGTAGTCACAAACGTAACCCAGTTCGGATTTGGTTTGGCGCCACGAGCGGTGATTATTTCGACGGTCTGACTGTTTTCCAGCGTCGTACGCAGTGGCACGAGGTTGCGGTCGATTTTCGCCGCCACGCAACGATTGCCAATGTCGGTGTGCACGGCATAGGCAAAATCAACGGTAGTCGCGCCCTTCGGTAAAGGGAGGATGTCACCTTTGGGTGTGAAGACGTAAATCCTGTCCGGGAACAGGTCGACCTTGACACTTTCGAGGAACTCTTCGGAACTGCCGGTTTCCTGAATCTCGGCAAGTTTCGATAACCACTCGCGCGCGCGCACGTGCGGTGTGGCCGAAGATTTGTCGATGGCTTTGTACTGCCAGTGCGCGGCAACACCGGACTCAGCCACCCGATTCATTTCAGCGGTACGAATCTGCACTTCCAGCGGCAGACCTTTTGGTCCAAAAAGCGTTGTATGTAACGACTGGTAGCCATTGATGCGCGGTATGGCGATGTAGTCCTTGAAGCGCGCCGGCATCGGCTTGAACAGCCCGTGCACGACACCCAGCAGGCGGTAGCAGGTATTGACGTCATTCACGATTATGCGAAAACCGTATACGTCCACGATGTCGGCGAGCGGGCGTTTTCTTTCAACCATTTTTCGGTAGATGCTGTAAAGGTGTTTTTCGCGGCCCTGAACCTCGCCCTCTATGCCCTCTGCCTGCATCGCTTTGCGCAGCTGCTCTGATATTTTCTTGACGATCTGGCGCTGGCTGCCCTTGCTTCTCTTCAAGGCTCGTTCCAGCACGGCATAGCGATATGGATACAGATAGCGAAAGCCAAGATCTTCAAGGTCGACTTTCATGTGATTGATACCGAGGCGGTTTGCAATAGGCGCGTATATCTCCAGTGTTTCCCTGGCAATGCGTGCCTGTTTCTCGCGTGGCATGGCATCGAGCGTTTTCATGTTGTGCAGTCGGTCAGCCAGTTTTACGAGAATTACACGGATGTCCTCGATCATGGCCAACATCATTTTGCGAAAGCTTTCTGCCTGAGCTTCTGCGCGACTGACGAAATGAATCTGGTCCAGTTTGCTGACGCCGTCCACCAGCAGTGCGACCTCGCTGCCGAATCGCTCCTCGAGTTCGGTGATTGTTGTGCCGGTATCCTCCAGGACGTCATGCAGAATTGCGGCGGCGATTGCCTGCGAGTCCATGCGCATGTCAGCAAGAAATTGTGCGACGGCGACCGGATGAGAAATATAGGGTTCGCCGGAGAGACGAGTCTGGCCATCATGGGCGCTCGCGCCAAACTCGTAGGCTTGCACGATCAGTTCGATTTGCTCTGCAGGCATATAAGCCTGCAGGGACTCGACTAAACGCCGCAGTCCATTGCCCCGTTTTGACAACGAGCGGGGCAGTTTAGCAAGCAATGTTGCAGCGTAATCCATAACTCATAATAGCCGGTTGCCGGGTCAGCTGCTGTGGAGAAGGCCTTGCAAAGGCAGGAAAACACCTTCTCAAAGTTCGTGTGCGAGCTCCTTAAGATGGTCACATTCGTGAATAGTCCGGGCCAGGAAGCGCTGCGCGAAGCACCGCAGTGTACATACGCTATATGAGGACTTTGGTATGGCGCTGACGCCGCAAAGGGGCGGCCTCAAAGAGTCCGCGCTAGTCGCCGATAGATATTCCGCGCATAGGCATAATTTCGTCGCCGGCTTCAGGCAGCATGAATTCCTCTACAGGCGGCTGGTCGATTTCTTCGAGTATCGAAGGCGTGATGTGGCCTTCAGCAATTTCGCGTAACGCGACAACGGTCGGCTTGTCGTTTTCCAGTTCAACCAGCACGTCCGCACCATGTGCAATGCGCCGGGCGCGTTTGGCAGCTACCAGCACCATTGTAAAAATATTGTCTATGTTTTTCACGCAGTCTTCGACCGTAATTCTGGCCATGAATTTCCTACTCCAGTTAATACGCGGCTGGCCCGATCGGGCCGTTTGTTTATCCAAGCCGATCAGTTTATCTCATTTAGCGCCTATTAGACCAGTATCTTTTTGACCTGCAGCGCCAATTTCGGCTCGCTGACCCGGCTGGCGTCGCCTTTTCCGCTCAGAACTGCCTCAAGATCGGTGACGGCCTGCTCAAGGTCGTCATTGATAATGGCGTAATCAAACTCATCCCAGTGCGACATATCACCCAGCGCATCGCGCAAGCGCCGCGCGATCACCGCGTCGCTATCCGTTTTCCGGTCCCGCAGGCGCCGCTCAAGTTCGGTCCGGGTCGGGGGCAGGATGAAAACGGATACGCTCGATGGCATCGATGTACGAACCTGCCGGGCGCCCTGCCAGTCAATCTCCAGGATTACCGGGTGCCCCGCATCAAGATACTCGTGCACCTGTGTGCGGCTGGTGCCGTAATGATTGTCGAATACCAGCGCGTATTCCAGTAGCTCGCCCTGCTTCTCAAGCTCAAGAAAACGCTCCTCGTTGACGAAAAAATAGTCATGCTCATCCACCTCGTTTTTTCGTTGTTTGCGCGTCGTGTACGACACTGAGAACTTAAACGCAGGATTACGTTTGACCAGCGCCTGAACCAGCGTGGTCTTCCCGGCACCGGATGGTGCCGCGATGACAAACAAATTGGCAGTATGAACCATGGCCAGCTTACTCGACGTTCTGGATCTGTTCGCGCATTTGCTCGATCAAAACCTTTAATTCAACCGCGGCCTTTGTCGTTTCCACATCGGCTGATTTTGACCCCAGTGTATTGGCTTCGCGATTGAGTTCCTGCATCAGAAAATCCAGCCGTCGACCGACCGCATCTTTACTCTGCAAAGCTGCACGGATTTCACTGATGTGACTTTCCAGTCGATCGAGTTCCTCGTCGACGTCAAGTTTCTGCGCGACCAAAGCCAGCTCTGTCTCGAGGCGCGCCGGATCGGCCTCCACATCCAGCTTGTCGATACGGTCCTGCTGTTTCGCCCGAACCGCTTCAAGCACCTGTGGCATGCGCTCACGGACGCCGGCGGCAAGTAGCAATATATCCTTGCAGCGTGTCTCCAGCATGCCGGCGATGCGCTCGCCTTCGTTGTTGCGCATCTGGCCAAGTGCGCCGAGCGTATGCTGCAGTAAATCTGTTGCTGCAGCGAACAGTGGATCTGTATCAAGTTCCGGTTCTTCGATGACACCCGGCCAACGCAGGATATCCAGCGGATCAACGGGCTGAGTCGCAGGCAACAAAGTGCTTATTTCTTCGATTCTGGCGCCGATCTGTCGCACCAGGTCCTTGTTAATTTCGATATTTGCCGCTGCGGCACCGCTGCGGCGTATATGCAAGGAACAATCCACTTTGCCGCGCTTCAGCTTGCTGCCTATGCGTTGCCGCAACTCGATTTCTTTTCCCCGCAGTTCCTCCGGCAGACGAAAATGCACATCGAGATAGCGATGATTGACGGTGCGCAACTCACAGGTCAATGTGCCAAAGGGCGTTTCGGTGTCCTCGCGGGCGAAGCCGGTCATACTGTCCAAAATCAGGTTCTCCTAAACGAAAATTTACGCATCAGTGCCAGTAATTGTGCGCCGGTCACAGACATGCGTTCCGGATCGCGCGACACTTGGCCTTGCTTATTCGGGCAATTATTCTAATCTGGCCAGCCGGTATCGGCCAGCGCTATTAACCAATACTAAAGACACAATGAAAATAGAGTACGCCAAAGTTACCGCATTAGGAGATCGTCAGGACAACCAGGACCGCGCCGCGGTCATCGTTGCCGAAGATGCAGCCATCATGCTGGTTTTTGATGGCATGGGTGGCCACTCCGATGGTGCGAAAGCGGCCGAAATCGGCTTGCAGGTCATCAGGGACCTGTTTACCTCATCGTCGTTGCCGATATTCGATCCACAGGGCTTTCTCTATGGGGCCATGGCGCGCGCACACGATGAGGTCGTCAGGATCGGTGTTGATCTGGCAGTCGATTTCCGGCCACGAGCAACTTGTGCCGTGTGCCTGATCCAGGAGAGCGGTTCCTGGTGGGGGCATATCGGCGATAGCAGGATTTACCAGATGCGCGAAGGCCGGCTCAAGACGCGCTCGCGCGATCACAGCCACGTTGAAATTCTCATCCAGGAGGGCGCGATTACCGAAGCAGAAGCGCTCGATCATCCGATGCGAAATTTCGTCGAGTGCTGCATAGGCGGGGATGCACCGGTCCCGGACATGAGCATCACCAGGAAGCAGCCGCTGGCACCGGGCGATGTCCTGCTGGCCTGCAGTGATGGTTTGTGGTCCGGCATGACCGACGAAGAAATTGCCGACATGGCGACCCGACCGGCAAACAGCCTCGCCGACAACCTGAAGGCACTGAGCATGAAAGCGCTGTCTGTGAATGCGCCGTATGCGGATAACACTACCGCTACAGCATTGCTGTGGGTTGGTGGATAAGAAGCATCTTTGAAGATAAACGGGCCCAATTTGCCTGTTATTCAAAAAAAAGCGCAGCGGATTGTTGCAAATTGATCTTTAGTCCAATAAACATCAGTTCGTAACGACCAAGAATGTCCGGAGTTCATGAGACCGTAGTGAAACTAGCTGAAAATACCAGGAGAACCAAATGCGACCCAGTGGCCGCGCAGCCGACGAATTGAGGTCGGTGCAATTCATTACCGACTACACCAAGCATGCTGCCGGCAGCGTCCTCGCTGAATTCGGTGACACCCGTGTCCTTTGCACCGCAAGCGTCGAAAATCGTGTGCCGCCGTGGATGCGTGGCAGCGGACGTGGCTGGGTGACCGGGGAATATGGAATGTTGCCGGGTTCGACGCACTCGCGCGTGAGTAGAGAGGCAGCGCGCGGCAAGCAAAGCGGACGTACGCAGGAAATTCAGCGGCTCATCGGACGCTCATTGCGTGCAGCAACCAATCTTGAAGCGCTTGGCGAGCGCACCATTACGCTTGACTGCGACGTGTTGCAGGCGGATGGTGGTACCCGAACTGCAGCGATAAGCGGCGCGTATGTTGCGCTTATGATTGCGCTGCAAAGGCTGAAAAAAAACAAGACGATTAAGCGCGATCCAATGTATGGCCAGGTTGCTGCAGTATCGGTTGGCATTTATGAAGGCATACCGGTTCTGGATCTCGATTACGACGAAGACTCGCATGCGGAAACCGATATGAATATCGTGATGAACGATGCCGGCAAATTTATTGAAGTGCAGGGAACCGCTGAAGGGCATGCATTTGACCGGCAGGAATTCGATGCGATGCTGGAGCTTGCAACGACGGGCATCGCAGAAATAATCCGCCTGCAAAACGCTGCAATTGCAGCCACCAAGTAATCGGCATGCATCGTGTCTGTGATTACAAAAGTTGTTCTGGCCAGCGCTAACCCGGGGAAAATTCGAGAAATCGCGGCTTTGTTTCACGACTTTGGTATTGCTGTCGTGCCGCAGTCAGATTTCGATATCGACTCGCCAGCGGAAACGGGCGTGACGTTCGTCGGCAACGCACTCCTCAAGGCACACCACGCGGCACGATATAGCGGATTGCCGGCGATGGCCGACGACTCGGGCATTGCCGTTGATGCGCTCGGTGGAAGACCTGGCGTCTACTCCGCGCGCTTTGCAGGATTTGCAGCAACAGATGAGCAAAACGTTGACAAGCTGCTTGATGAACTGGTTGATGTAGCCGATGTTGATCGCGGCGCCAGTTTTCACTGTGCAGCAGTATTGGTGTTCCCGGATGCGGATCACGAGCCACTGGTCGCAGAGGCGATCTGGTGTGGGACGATTCTGCGGCAACGACATGGCGCGGGCGGCTTTGGTTATGACCCGGTATTTTATGATGTAGCCGCTGGCAAAACCGGGGCACAAATGCGTCGCGAAGAAAAAAACGCCGTCAGTCATCGCGGCAAGGCGTTCAGAAAGCTCAAAGTTCTGTTGCAAAATGAAAGCAGCAAATCTTCTGTATGATTCCTCAACAGCCACCATTATCGCTCTACATACATCTGCCCTGGTGCGTGCGGAAGTGTCCGTACTGCGATTTCAATTCACACAAGGCTGGGATAGATACGCCACGCGCCCGCTATGTACAGGCACTCCTTACTGACCTGCAGTCTGCGGCGGTGCTTGCCGGGGGTCGGGACATCGTCAGCATATTCATGGGCGGCGGCACACCGAGCCTTTTTGCACCTGCAGAAATCGAGAAGATTCTGCAGCAAGCCAATGACGTTCTCACGCTTGCAAACGACTGTGAGATCACAATGGAGGCGAATCCAGGAACGATCGAACGGGGCAATCTCGCCGCATACCGTCGCGCCGGCGTAAACAGGTTGTCTATAGGTGCTCAGAGCTTCGATGCCAAAATACTGCAAGTACTTGGCAGAATACATGGCCCTGAAGAAATTCAGGCTGCCTGTGACGAGGCCAGCACGGCAGGCTTTGACAGCATCAATATCGACCTGATGTTTGCGCTCCCGGGGCAGGATGTGGAGCTGGCTATTGCTGACGTAGAAAAATTGCTGCGGCTTTCACCGCAGCATATTTCCTACTATCAACTCACCCTGGAACCAAACACAATCTTTTATAGTCGCCCGCCGGCGAACATGCCTGATGATGACAAAAGCTGGGAGATACAAACCAGCTGTCATGAATTGCTCATTCATAATGGCTATGAACAATACGAAATTTCTGCATTTGCTAAACCAGGGTATAGCTGCCGACACAATCTTAATTACTGGTTGTTCGGCGACTATCTTGCCGTGGGTGCTGGTGCACACGGCAAACATACCGATAGCGAGGGCAACATCTGGCGCTACCAGAAACCGGCGAATCCGCTGGGGTACATGGAGAAGATTGAAAACGGCACAGCAGGAGCCGAGCTGACGAAACTTGATAGCAGCGAACTTGGTTTTGAGTTCATGCTCAATGCATTGCGATTGTCAGCCGGTTTTGCCGAATCCACGTTCGTTGGTCGCACCGGATTGTCCATGGAGGACATCAGTGTGCCGATCGAGAATGCCAGGGCCGATGGCATGATTGAGCGCACACAGAACGGTGTCTGGCAGCCCACCGCGACGGGATTTCGCTTCCTGAACGATTTACAGGCACGTTTTTTGCCCTGATTTGCCATTCAAAGAGCCAGTTTGTGGTCGGGTCAGCGGCCATTCACGGGCTCGCCTTTATACACAAGAGCGGCAACATGCCTGTAATTTCCGTGTAATAACGCTCAAATCTAAGTCCGACCCTTCAAGAAGGCTGGTAAGCTATTGAAATTAATATCAATCTTAAATTGAACAGAAAATAGACATTTCGTAAAGCTTGCTTTAAAAATCTTCACTTAGCGCATTCGTTCAACTTTCTTCCACAGAGTTATCCACAGGAATTGTGGATAAAATGACTGGCGGTCAGGACCCCACTTGCGACTGGCCTCACTTCGCTATATCCTACGCGCCCTTTTCGACCAACAGCCCGAATATTTTGCCAGTTGCCGTATAAGATCGGTCGAGGCAACTGGTAAAATATTCGGGCTCACCATCAGGAAGACCCGCGATGAAAGCTGAGATTCACCCCGACTACAGTGAACTTAAAGTAACCTGTAGTTGCGGCAACGAATTTACCACCCGCTCCACACTCGGTGACACGCTCGCTATAGAAGTGTGCTCGGCGTGTCATCCGTTTTATACGGGTAAGCAGAAAATTCTGGATTCCGGTGGCCGGGTAGACAAGTTCCGCCGCAAATACGGAATGTCCTAGCCGCATCGCGGCCAAAGGGATTTATACTGCACCATTCGTTTGCTCGTGCTTCCGGCTTCCTGCAACATGGTTTGTTGCGGGTCGGACGCCTCGCTGTGCCTGATGCAAGTCAGGTTGCGAATACCAATGGTTGCCGGATGGCAGCCAGCATAGATAGAGGGACGCTATGACGACGAAAGATGTATACACGCTAATCAACCCGGACGGGAAAAAAGCAGAGCTTCCGGTTCGCACAGGGTCCCTTGGGCCGGATGTTATAGATATCAGCCGTCTGTACGTGGAGCAGGGTGTCTTTACCTACGATCCTGGTTTCGTTGCAACCGCCAGTTGCGAAAGCGACATCACCTTTATAGATGGCGACAAAGGCATCCTCCTGTATCGCGGTTATCCGGTCGAAGAACTGGCCAAGCACTCCAGTTTCATCGAAGTATCGTATCTGCTTTTGTATGGTGAGCTGCCGAGCTCGGACGAGCTTAGCGAATTTGAAACCTCTATTCGTACGCACACCATGCTGAACGAGGGCATGCTGCGATTTTTTAACGGCTTTCGTTATGACGCGCACCCGATGGCGATGGTATCTGCCGTCGTGGGATCGATGTCGGCTTACTACCATGACACGATGGATGTGAACGACGCCCGTGCCAGGGAAGTATTTACGCATCGTATCGTGGCGAAGCTGCCAACCATTGCAGCGGCGGCGCATAAACTGACGGCCGGACAGCCCTTCATCTATCCGCGCAATGATCTCGACTATGCCGAAAATCTGTTGCACATGTTGTTCGCAGTGCCCGCAGAATCGTACGAAATCAACCCGGTCGCAGCCGAGGCACTGGATCTCTTATTTATCCTGCATGCTGATCATGAGCAAAATTGCTCGACTTCGACTGTCCGCATGGCAGGTAGTTCGGGCGCAAATCCGTACTCAGCTATTGCCGCCGGCATATCTGCACTATGGGGCCCCGCACATGGTGGTGCGAATGAAGCCGTATTGCGTATGCTGAGTGAAATTGGTGAGGCAAAAAATATTCCCAAGTTTGTCGCCAAAGCAAAAGACAAGGATGATCCCTTTCGATTAATGGGTTTTGGTCATCGTGTGTACAAGAACTTTGATCCGCGTGCGACAATTATTCGGGACATGTGCCACAAAGTTCTGCAACAGATGGGACGCACGAATTCGCCGCTGTTTGAGCTTGCACTCGAACTTGAGCAGGTCGCGCTGAAGGATGAGTACTTCATCGAAAAGAATCTTTATCCCAACGTCGATTTTTACTCCGGCATCATCTATCGCGCACTGGGAATACCGACCTCAATGTTCACGGTAATGTTCGCCATTGGCAGATCGGTAGGCTGGGTTGCGCACTGGCGCGAAATGATCACTGATCCACATGCGAGAATCAGCCGCCCGAGACAACTCTACACCGGTGCACCACAAAGAAGCTACGTGCCAGTCGACCAACGAGCGGGATAAAAACCCGTAGCGATTGAAGCATATCCAAAACAAAAAACCGTAGAAAACTATCGTAGGAGCCCGCCGTGCGGGCGACAAACTTTTCATTGCATGTTTAAAAAACATGCAATGAAAAGTTTGTAGAAAATGGTGAAACTGGCACGGGACGCGATCGAGGATTTTGAGCTTCGTTATTGCGGGTGTGGTGGATTCGCCTTTGGCAAACATTTTGGCCCGTGTTTAAAAAACACGGGCCAAAATGTTTGTCGCCCGCACGGCGGGCTCCTACGGGGTTTCGATTAGCAATTTCAACAACGTATCCTTATCAATCCTGCGCATCGGCTTGCCATCAAGCGGGCTGATTGGTGCCTGTCGCACGCCGTCAACCGGAAACACGGTCGCCTCAACGCTGGTGTCGTCCTGCATGAAACGAAAGCCGCCAAACAGGGCCACTTTGTCGGGCCTGCTTTTCAGGCGACGCTCGAATGGGCGATAGGAAACACGATGCTCATCCAGTCGCAGCACGACCATCTCGGCACTGTCTGCGAATACGTGCAGGTTTACCGCAGCATTGGCTGCAGCAGTGCCGTGCAACACCGGACCGACAAGTCTTGGTTCAAATGGTGAGAGCAATTCCATGGCAGCCAAGGCAGTTTGTCGGAGCGTACGCAGTAAATCGACATGTGATTCCCTGCCGAATAATTGCAGGTGTTCGCTAACCGCTTTTTCAATTTCGCTGTTGCCTGGTAACGATCCCGCGGCACTCGCGCCGAGTCGCTGCGCGGCTTTGGTTTTTGCCAGGCGGTAGTCTTCGATGCCCTGATCTACGATTATGCGCGCCGCTTCCTGTGCCACCAGCTGTCGCGCACGGTCGGTTTCGTTTGATTGTCGCTTGGCCATATTTGTAAGGCTGATTCTCTGCCTGGTGATATTACTTTGATCAAAAAAGTTTCTCTTCTTCTTCGGGCTCCTCTCCCGTGTTGAAAATGTCCTGTTGCGTGTCCAGGTTTTCACATTCCGGGACAGAATCTTCCCGATAATGCTCGAACATAACGTCTGCAAACGGGTGCGTGGCACTTGCCGGGCAACCTGTGGATTTCGATATACGCACCGTAACAATGCCCTCGGGCATGTCCATGCGACTTTCGGCAACGCCCTGCAAGGCGATGCGCATGAATTCAACCCAGATCGGTAGTGCGGTACGCGATCCCTCTTCGCGTGGCCCCAGTGGCAGGCTGTCATCATAGCCAACCCAGACAATTGCAACAGTCCTGGCGTTAAAACCTGCAAACCACGCGTCACGCCGATCGTTGGAAGTGCCTGTTTTGCCGGACAGGTCTCGTCGACCCAGTGCATTTGCACGTACGCCCGTGCCGCGGCGAATCACATCGCGCATGGCATCCTGTATAAGGAAGGCAATTTGCGGTGAGATTATTCTGTTGGCGACTTTCACATCAGCGAAAAGATCTGCAGCTAACGTGGCGTCCGGTTGATATGACTCGCCCAGCTCGGCCATTTGCTCGAGTGAAAAGGACGTATCGTATTCATTGTCAATTGCCAATTTCGCCTCGACATAGCGTTCATCGGCAGCGTCTGTTGCTTGCGCAGGATCTTCAGCCAGCAGTACTGAGTCGCGCATCACCTTGGCCGCTGCAAGGGCTTCGTCCGCTGGTTCGCCCGGTTCGCACTCCGGGCACACAACGAAGGGTTCTGCGCGATACAAAAGTTCTTCAGCCGGGCCAAAGATGGAATCGATAACATATGGCTTGACCGCGTAACCGCCATTCGCAAAAGTTGCATAACCCTGGGCCATGTCGAGTGGCGAGGCGTCGCCGCCACCGAGAGCAAGAGAACCATTGCGGATGAGCGTGCCGGCCGGAAAGCCAAAAGGTTCAAGAAAGCGAATGGCATTGCCAATGCCTGTGTTGTTGAGTAACAAGCGAACCGACAACAGGTTCATTGATTTTACGAGGCCCTCACGAACGCGTTGCGCACCATAAAAACGGCCACTGTAGTTTACTGGTCGCCACAGGCGCTCCAGCGCCGCGGAGTTAATAACAACCGGGGCATCGAGAACAATGGTTGAGAGCGTATTACCGGCTGCAAGTGCCGCGGCATAGATGAATGGCTTGAACGCTGAACCAGGTTGTCGCAGCGCCTGGTTGGCCCGATTGAACTTGCTGAGCGAGAAATCCAGGCCACCGACAAGGCTGGTAATAGCGCCATCCATTGGATCGAGAGACACTAGTGCCGACTGTGCCTTGGGCACCTGCGCCAGCGCCCAGCCACCGATGGTTATTGGCATCACATATATAATGTCTCCCGGTGCCAGTACATCAGCCGCCGATTGTGGCGCGTCGCCGGTTGTGACGAGATCTATTTGTGGTTTGGCCCAGGAAATTCCGTGCCAGGGTAGCGTTGCAAGACTGCCATCCTGCAATAGGATACTCGCGCTGTTGTCCTCATTCAGCGTGGTTACAATTGCGACGGACAAACCGGCCGGATTGCCGTAATCCTGCAACGCTCTTTGCGCCGCTTCCGGCCAGCTTACATACGGTTGCAGCAGAACTGTCGGGTCCAGTCCGATATTTGTAATTGGTCCGCGGTAGCCGCGGCGGCGCGTAAATTCTAACAGTCCGTTACGCACCGCATAGTTACCAGCTGCCTGCATTTTTGAATCCAGCGTGGTGACAACCTGGTATCCGGCCGAATAAGTTGACTCACCGTAACGCTTTAACATCTCCTGGCGAACCATTTCGGCAACATAGGGCGCCGATAACTCGTTGGCAGTGCCGTGCAACTTCGATTCCATCGGATAAGCAGTGGCGAGTTGCAGTTCCTGGTCGCTGATGAAGCCCAGCGCATGCATGCGGTCCAGGACGTAGCTGCGGCGCATGATGGCATTGGTCGCGTTGCGTACCGGGTTGTAGTCTGACGGTGCTGGCAACACGCCTGCCAACGTTGCTGCCTCGGCGATATTGATGTCCGCTAAACTCTTGCCGTAATAAACTTGCGCGGCGGCGGCTACGCCATAGGCCCTTTGGCCGAAAAACATCTTGTTGACGAACAGGGCCATAATCTCTTCTTTGGAGAATTCCTGTTCGATTTTGTAGGCAAGAAATGCCTCACGCAGCTTGCGGGTGAATAGCTGTTCGCGCGTCAGAAAATAATCGCGCGCCAGTTGTTGTGTAATCGTACTGCCGCCGCCACTGATTTCACCGGTTCTGAGCAGCAGTATGCCAGCACGCAATATGCCGCGATAGTCAATGCCGGGATGTTCGAAAAAGCGACTGTCCTCAGCCGCGACAAACGCATCCACGACAAATGGTGGCAGATCATCGTAACTAACCAGGATGCGCCGTCGCTCACCGATCTCTTCTATAAGGCGCCCGTCACGGCTGAATATACGCAGCGGAATTTGCAACGGGATCTGCCGAATGGTCTCGGCCTGTGGCAGGCTGGGTGCCACATAGTAATAGGCGCCGATGACGCCAGTGCCGACAAAGAGTGCGCCGACCAGGCCCAGCCCGGCGAAGAGCATCAGCCAGCGCCAGAATGCGCGGCCAGGCTGGCGCTGCGGAGTCTCTTTTTTGGTCCCTACATTCTGCATGATTGCGTGCGTTTCCGGTGGACTGGCTGGTTTGGCCAGGTAGAGCGTCTGGGCCATAAGCATACTGTCGAACATTGCCAAAAAAACAGACTGAACCACAAAAGTGGCAAAACTGTGGCCGTTTGCAGGGCGGATGATAGCGAGCTTCCCCGACGGGCTGCAATGGGCACGACAACTTCACCGCTCGCCTGCCTGCAATGTGGTCCGGGTTTCACGACCCAGCTCGTCTCGCGTTGCGCATATTGCCAGGATTGTGGTTTCGGGACGATGTTTGCACGAGCGGACCCTGAATTCGTGAGCACGCCATGAATATCCGGCAACACGTCCTCGTCGACCCCGAATGTTCTCGATGCGTCGCTGTTTTGGCCGATTCTGGCCGCGAGGTGCCGAGCCGCCAACCAGTTCACGGAACGGCGCACCGGGGGGCAGTAACATAAGGATCGTTGGAGGATCGCTGGATCGTGAACAAAGTCACGTTTTATTTAACATTTTATTGATATATAGTTAAATCGAATTGCTCAGGTCGAGCCTAAATTTGACCCGCAACTCACCGACCTAAAAGGAAAAACACGTGTTTTTTGGAAAAAAATCACAACCGCTGTTGGGCCTCGACATAACGACATCGTCGGTCAAGCTGATCGAGATATCAAAGAGTGGAAAACGCTTCCGGGTTGAGTCCTATTCCGCCGAGCCGACACCGCCAAGTTCAGTGAACGAAAAGGCGATTGTCGATGCAAAAGCAGTCGGCGAAGCCATCCGTCGGGCTGTCAAGCGTTCCGGCGCCAAAGCGACCGACGTTGCCATCGCCATTAGTGGCGATGCGGCGATTACCAAGGTGATCCAGATGCCATCGAGTCTCTCGGAGCGGGATATGGAAGGCCAGGTCGAGATTCAGGCCGACCAATACATACCTTTTCCGATGGAAGAAGTCAGCTTTGACTTCGAAATCGTAGGCCCGAACGAAAATGATCCCGAGTTGATGGATGTTCTGCTGGTTGCGACACGAACTGAAAACGTTGAGCAGCGCCAGGCAGCGGTACAAGCCGCTGGACTGGAGGCGCAAATTGTCGATGTTGAGGCATTTGCACTGGAAAATGCCTGTCAGCTTTTAAGCCACCAGATACCGGATGGCGGCATGGGGCAGTCCGTTGCGATCGTCGATATCGGTGCGAGCAGCACGACCTTCAGCGTCCTGCAGGATCTCAAAGTTATTTACACCCGTGATTTCGCTTTTGGCGGGCAGCAGCTCACCGAGGAAATCATGCGTACGTACGGTCTTTCAATGGAAGATGCCGGCCGGGCCAAGAAGCAGGGCGGTTTGCCCAGCAACTATCAGCCCGAGGTGCTCGAACCTTTTGTTGACGACATGACGCAACAAGTCAGTCGATCGCTGCAGTTCTACCTTGCATCCGGTGGTGGCCGTGAACAGCCAGACATGATCCTGGTGTGCGGCGGTTGCGCAAACATTCCCGGTATTGCAGACGTTATTTCAAGCAGAGTTGGAGTACCGACTGAAGTTGGTGATCCGCTCGGACAAATGAAAATTTCGTCAAAGGCGAAATCACAGGGCGTGCATAAAGACGCAACAGCGCTTCTGACCGCCTGCGGACTTGCATTGAGGAGCTTCGACTAATATGCCACGCATTAACCTCCTTCCCTGGCGTGAAGCGGATCGCAAGAAACGGCAACGTGACTTTATGGTTGCGACGGCCGGTGCATTCGTTAGTGCTATCGGCGTTCTTGGCCTGACGGTTTTTGCTTACTCGCAAATGATCGATTCACAGAACGCCAGGAACCAGCGCCTCGAATCTGAAATTGTCGTACTGGAAAAGAGTATCGCCGAGATCGATGGTCTGGAACGACAAAAAGAAAGACTTCTGGCGCGCATGGAAATCATTGAGCAACTGCAACGTAGTCGCCCCGAAATCGTGCACTTGTTTGACGAGATTACTCGTCAGATTCCGGAGGGTGTTTATCTCACCGGCATGAAACAGACGGGTTCAGCTGTTGAATTAAAAGGTATCGCACAGTCGAGTACACGCGTATCGGCACTGATGCGACAGGTTGATGCCTCGGAATGGCTCTCCGACCCTGGCTTGGTAAAAGTTGAAACGACTGAGCAAGGCCCGGCGCGCCAGGCAGAATTCGTGGTCACTATGAGTCAGGTCAGTTCGGATCCCGACCTCGTGGAGGAAGAGCTATGAATTTCATCGAGGAATTGAAAACTCTTGACGCCAATGACATCGGTCGCTGGCCGTTTGCTTTTCGCGCCGGTGTAATCGGACTCGTTTTCGTTCTGGTCCTTGGTCTGGGCATTTACTGGACCATTATTGAGGACAAGGCGCCGCAGTTGACGCGCGCGCAGGCCGAAGAGCAGACGCTGCGGATTACCTTTGAAAACAAACAAAGAAAAGCAGCTAACTACGACGCTTATAAAGCGCAGCTGGCACAGATGGAACAATCGTTCGGCACGATGCTGCGGCAACTGCCGGGCAAGACAGAAATACCCAGTTTGATTGTCGATATATCGCAAACAGGACTGGCGGCCGGTCTGAAGGAAAGATTGTTTCAGCCACAAGGTGAAATTACCCGGGACTTCTACGCGGAGAAGCCAATAATGATCAGTCTTTCCGGCGGCTATCACGAAATCGCGAATTTCGTCAGCGGTATCGCATCGCTGCCGCGAATTGTGACCTTGCATGACATCAATATCACGCCTGACGATCCAAATGATTTCGATAGTCTGACACTGCAGGTAACGGCGAAAACCTATCGCTACCTGGAAGAGGAGTCTGACTAATGATGCATGCTTCCGTGACAAGAATTCTGATAGTCCTGTTCGTCGCTACGTTCGCCCTTGGTGCTTGTGGCGGTGATATGGATGACCTCGACCAGTACATCAATACGATAAAGGCGAGGCCCGGTGGGCGAATCGATCCTTTACCGGAAATTACACCGTATGAGGTGTTCACTTATATTGCAGATGCAGAAGGTTTGCGCTCGCCGTTCGTGCCGGATTCACCACAGGCAGCGGCAGGCATTGCAGCCGGTGGCACACGCCCTGATCCGGAGCGCAGTCGCGAATTCCTCGAGCAGTTTCCGTTGGATACGTTGCGCATGGTTGGGACACTGCAGCTTGGCGAGACACAGTTTGGACTTATACAAACATCAGACGGCCTGATTCATCGCGTAGTTCCTGGAAATTACATGGGACAAAACGATGGTCGTATTGTTGTGGTTAGTGAATCTGAGATCGAATTGGTAGAAATTATTTCGGACGGGATCGGCGGGTATCTGGAAAGAGAAGCCGCCGTCGGTCTTGCGGACTGATGCCTGAATGGAACTGGGAGTATTTGGAATGACGTTCAAAATCAAGCCGACGATCGGCGCAGAAAGTCGACGTTGGGTCGTGCAACTGACCGCAGCCGCGCTGTTGCTTTGCGGAATGAATGCGAGCGCACAGGAAGGCAATCGACTGCAGGACATTCAGGTCCAGAGTTTGCCGGGACAGCGAGTGGAGGTGAAGTTAATTCTCAGCGGCACTGCACCGGAGCCACTTACGTTTACGATCGAAGATCCGGCGCGAATTGCGCTCGATTTGCCGGAAACAACGCTTGGGCTGACCTCACGTCGCCGTGATGTAAACCTCGGTCCTCTGGAGACGGTTCTTACGGCAGAGGCTAATGGTCGTACTCGTGTTGTCCTGAATCTTGATTCAATGGTGCCTTACGAAACACGACGCAGCGGCAATACTATTTTCATTACGCTCGGTAGCGACACAGCCGGTGGCGGCACAACGACGCGATTTGCTGACAGTTCCCCGGCAGGGTCAACACCCTCTTATGCTTCAACTGGCGCGCGCTCAATCGATAGTGTCGACTTCCGTCGCACTCGTGATGGTGGCGGACGCATCCTGATTCACCTCAGCGACCCGTCAACGGCGGTGGATATTCGCCAGGAAGGTGGGCGCGTAATAGCAGTATTCAAAGATACATCGTTACCAGCGGAGTTGATGCGGCGACTGGATGTTATGGACTTTGCAACACCAGTGACGACGGTAGATACGTTGCGCACTAATCGGGATACACGAATCGTCATTACCGCTGAAGGAAAATTTGAGCAGCTGGCGTATCAGTCTGACAACGAGTTCACGATTGAAATCAATCCGGTTACTTCGGAGAGCGAAGTAGCATCTTCATTATTCTCCGAGACCAAGGAATATAAAGGTCAACGCCTGACCTTGAATTTCCAGGACATCGAAACACGGGCGGTATTGCAACTTCTCGCCGAAACATCGGGACGCAACATTGTGGTCTCTGACACGGTGCAGGGTAACGTTACGTTACGGCTTAGAAATGTTCCCTGGGACCAGGCGCTGGATATTGTCATGACCACCAAGGGTCTGGACATGCGCGAAAATGGCAATGTCATAATCGTCGCGCCGGCCGAGGAAATTGTCGCTCGCGAGACGGCTGACCTGGAAGCACGCGCGGCCATCCATGAACTGGAGCCGCTTTATTCCGAATTTATTCAAGTTAACTACGCCAAAGCTGCTGATCTGGCGACACTCATCGGCGGCGGAAGTGGCGGCAACGCACTGCTATCGGAACGTGGCAGCGTTGGCATCGATGATCGAACCAATACCCTGCTTGTACAGGATACAGCAGAGCGCCTGCAGGACATTCGACGCCTCGTACGTACGCTCGATGTCCCCATCCGCCAGGTTCTTATCGAAACTCGCATCGTCGTGGTTAACGACGATTTCAGTCGTGATCTGGGAGTTCGCTTTGGCTTCACAGGCGTCGCGGAAAATGGCAGTCAGGGATTGTACTCAGTCACCGGAAACAGTTTGGGCAGCGAGACAATTGTCCGCTCGGCGCTGGACAACATAAACAACACCGGCACGGCGTTCCCGGTCACACTTCCATCAATTGGCGATCGCTACAATGTAAATGTACCGATTGCCAGTCCGGCTGGCAGCCTGGCGCTCGCAATTCTGGATTCCGACTATATTGTCGATCTCGAGTTGACGGCGCTGCAGGCAGAAGGTCGTGGTGAAATAGTCTCCACACCGCGCATTATTACCGCAAACCAGAAGGAAGCGCGCATTGAGCAGGGCGTGGAAATTCCCTACCAGGAGTCCGCATCTTCAGGCGCGACAACGACCCAGTTCAAGAAGGCCGTGTTAAGCCTGACCGTTACGCCGCAGATCACGCCGGAT
>SMVA01467809.1_pt1 | contig 46889 bp, 52 predicted proteins | sample 2456451 | NCBI WGS metagenome assembly SMVA01 (sample SAMN11095933, study PRJNA526329) | marine sediment metagenome | biome: Marine sediment; feature: Surficial sediment; material: Deep marine sediment; isolation source: Hadal surficial sediment | place: Pacific Ocean | collected 2014-05 | depth...
GCGGCCCACGCGATCCCGATGAGCGCCGGTAAATGCACCTTTAACGTGCCCGAAGAATTCACTTTCAAACAGCTCTTCCGGAATCGACGCACAATTGACTTTGACCAACGGCGCCGCAGACCTGGAACTTTGCGCATGAATGGCGCGTGCCACGAGCTCCTTGCCAACACCCGACTCTCCCAGGATCAGTACGTTGGCCGGCGTTTGCGCGACGGCTTCCACTTGCGAAAGCATATGTTTCAGCGCCGCACTCTTGCCCACTATACGGCCGAAGTTCATTGAGACGTTGACTTCTTCCCGCAGGTAATCACGCTCGCGTTCGATTTCTTTCCTGAGGCGTGCGTTCTCGGCCAGGGATGCGCGCAATTTCCGCTCTGCACGATTCCGCTGGGTAATGTCCTTCGACGCAACCAGCATCTGGTGAACACGGCCTGACGCATCGCGATCAGATATTGCGGACATGACCAGATCCAGCACCTGACCGCTTTTCGTCACCATTTGACGTTCCTCGTTACTGAACTCGCCGCCACTGATTACGTCCTGCAGACCGCCAGCGGCAAGTCGTTTGCGATCCGCCTTGCTGTAAAATTCCATGATCGAACGCCCGACGACTTCGTCACGCGTATAACCCATTTTCTGCAACCAGTGATCCGTCGCGGTGACGACGCGGCCTTCGACATCAACCGTGTGCAACATGGCCGGCATCGCACGGTACAACTGGCGGTACTTCCAGTCGGCCCGCGCCTGATCAGATCTCTCGGAGTAAATCGCTACCGTACGGACGAATGTTCCGTCCGGATCGTGCTCAACCAGTGAGTTGGTCAGACATCTGACGATCTCGCCGTTCTTCGCAACGAAGTCGACCGGCTTGTTCTCGAGTCTGCCGGTCCGCCGTAGTGTTGGCAGCAACTCATTCTCGATGCGAATCGCACTCTCCGCAGTGACAAACTGGACCGGCCGCCTGCCAACCATGTCGCGGCGCGCATAGCCCAGGCGGGCAAGGAAAGCGTCGTTGACGTCGAGGTAACGGCCATCTTCGCCTATGGAGGTCGCCATGCTCGGCGCCTTGCGAAACAGCCACTGATAATCATCCAGTGAGGTCATGCCGGCACTTTATACGGAATTTCGTAATCATAGTCACGGTATTTCGGAATTTACGAAATTTCGTATTTCAAGTCGCAGCGTTAAGTAGCTGTTTTTAATAGGATTTCATCGTTGGCACGGCTTGTGCATTATGGCTAACACAGAGGTTGATCCCAATGGCGAGATGCGCCACCACTCATCGAATGGAAGCACAAAATGACACTCAACAGGACTCGTATTATTGCCACGATCGTCGTAGCCAGCTTGTTCGCCGCCAGCGCCGCGGTGGCGGATGACCGGAATGGGGTTGCCGCAGCAACGGCTGCGACGACAGCTGACACTGCCGAGCTGAACAGGAATCTCGCCGCATCGGCGAATACCGCTGCCGTCGAGGACGCAATCGAGGGCGTACTGGCGGCAAACAAGCTCGATCTTGATATCCGCTTCATCGGTCGCACATCAGTGACAATCGCGGACGGAGAATAAGCCGTCCCGGAAATCCCGGCGAATCTGAGCACTCACGGCAACTCTCCCCCGATTGCCAATAGCTTACGAATCGCCGTGGGCAGCCGGCCCTAAGAGGCCGGCACCTTGGACCAGGTTGGTCCGGCGGCAATCCCCCTATTTTTGTCGTCAATTTTTGAGAGCCGGGGTTGATTTCCCCGGCTCTTTTTTTGGAAGTCTGCGCGGCAGAAATATCCGTAGCGAGAAAGTGCCACAGCTGGGACAGTTTTGCGATCTTTTGAGGCGCATACGACTGCAGGGATGCAGGAGGTAGAGCGAAGCAGGAGCCAGAGCCGACGACTGCAGGGATGCAGGAGGTAGAGCGAAGCAGGAGCCAGAGTCGAGTAGGAATATTTTCTGCCGCGCAGACCCCTAGTCCATATGGCGCCGGCGGTGATCCTCCGCCCGTTCACCGTGCTTCTGCATGTTTCGGGAACTGATGCTCTCGCGCAGTCGCTTTAGCCAAAGTCTTGCCCATGAGAATTCAAGGCTGAGGATTGCCAGGCCAGCCGGAATGAGAATCAGTGCAGGTCCCGGCGTGATGATCATTACGATCCCAATGGCCAGGACGGAAACACCGAGCACCGCAATCGCGATGCGCTTCGCCAGCTTGTAGCTGTCTTTGACAGCATTCATCGGCTAAATTCGAATGTTGTTACGCTGATTATAAGACCCTCCACACTTGTTTTTTACTGATCATAACGTAGCCTTTAATGATGGCTTGGACAACAACGACCTGCATTATTCCTGTCGCAATCCTGCTGGCCATTACCGCAGCCAGACCGGCGATGGGCGAAGACACCCTGTTGGTGATGGCGGATGCGCCGCTGGTGCCTCTTTTGCCGCGGAATCCCGGCAGGAATTTTGTGCGGCTGCCGACCCTGGAATACAAATTCGAGATCCGAGCTCATTGTTCAGATAGCCGCTCACCCGCATTGCTTTCCCTGAATGTCGCCGACACACGCAAATCGCTGGCGGCCGGGCAAATTATCAGTGATGGTCCAACGGAGATCAGCTTGCGGATCCCAGCCAGTCAAATCCCACCGCTCGTGATTGAGGATTTTTGCGTCGTGCAGCCTGGGGAAAATGGCGACAGGATCAGCGTGGCGCCATCCCAAATTGCCATTTCTTCAGTGCTGTCAGCACAGGTATCGTTGCTCTGCGAAGGTGATGAAGACCAGGCAATTACCTATGTTTCCCGAACGCTGGATGTATCCCTCAGGTGCGATCAGGTGACGGACAGCGACGACACTCCGGACGAGTAAAAGAAAACAGCAGCCTGTTGAAAACGTCTCAGGCGAGTGCGAGACAAGGCGAGCGTCGTCGCTCCCACCCATCGTCCGGATAAGTGAGAATAACTCAGGATTTGGTTCGCGCTTCTGCGCGGTGGGGCTCCGCGACATTAGGACATCCTGTCCATAAGCGGAGCGTACGACAGTTTGCGCCTTCCGCGCCCCGCATTTTGAGCCCCATCCGCCCGTGATGTTTATCTAAGGATTGTCGCACGGGGCGGATTGATCTTTAGCGCAGAATCTTTAGTACTGCGATGCCCAGCCGCATTGGCCGTTTCGTGCCGCATGAGGCGTCTTTCAACCAGCTGCTGGCTGCTAGTCGACAGCGACGGACAGATATCGGTTCAGAAACTCGAGTGCACGGGTCCACGCCTGCTCTGCAATTGCGGCGTTGTAATTCGGGCCGGTCGGATTGGCGAAGGCATGGCCGACATCGGCATAAATTTCGATCTCGTATGTCTTGCGAAGATTCTCCAGTGCCTGTTCAAACCTGCGCACGTGTGCCACCGGTATGCCGCGGTCATTCGCAGCAAATAAGCCAAGTATGGGCACGTTTACGCGTGCAAGACGTTCTTCATCATTGGTGACCTGCCCGTAATAGATGACGGCCGCGTCAAGATCATCAGGGAAAAGAATGGCGGTATTCAGGGACCACCCGCCGCCAAAGTCCCAGCCAAGCACCCCGATTCTTGGTGCCTGGCCGGAATCAACCAGGAACTGATAGGCCTGACGGATATTCTGTTCCGCAAGATCGTGATTTTCAACGACACTGACCATAATTGCCCGCGCATCCGCCGGCGATCGAGTGCTGCGGCCTCCAAACAGATCGACTGCCAGCACGACGTAACCCTCGGCAGCAATACGATCTGCCATCGCGCGCACGTCGTCATTCAGGCCCCACCATTCGTGAATTACGATGACGCCGGGCAGGGGATCGACCATATCGGCCGGGAAAACGAAGTGGCCGTACACCAGTTCGTCATCGACTTCTGCATACGGTAAGGTCTCGGCGACGACCGGCCTTTGTGGCGCTGTTTCTGGCGGTGAGCCGGCACTTTCGGCAGCCTCATCCGGCCTCGCATCGACCGCTTGCTGCGGCACAGCGGGCGCTACCTCGCCTGTGCCCTGCGAAGCAAAATCACATGCAACCAAAACCGACAACGACAGGATCGCTGCCAATATCAATAGCGGGTGGCCGCCGTTCTGCCTGCTCATAAAAGGTCCCTCAAAACTGGGGGTCTGTGCGGTAGAAATATCCGTAGCGAGAAAGTGCCACTCGGCTCTGGCTGCCTGCTTCGCTCTACCTCCTGCATCCATGCAGTCGAGCGAGGACAGTTTTTCGATCTTTTGAGACGCATAGTGGTTCTACGTAACGATAAAGATCGGAAAAATGGACCGTTGTGGCACTTTTACACGACTACAGGGATGTAGGAGTTAGAGTAACGCATGGAGCAGTTACCGAGTAGGAATACTTTCTGCCGCATAGACCCCTGGCACCGTAGTTTAATGCAAAAGCGCCATTACTGGCAGTTGAGCAGGTAATTTTGGCACCATGGGCCACATCGATACTGTGACGTGAATCTTGCGCTGACATGAACCTGTTACTGGAAGCTGTTATTTATCTCGTTGCCGCCCTGATCGCGGTGCCAATCAGCAGGAAACTGGGATTCGGCTCAGTTCTCGGCTATCTCATGGCTGGCATCATCATCGGCCCATTCGGACTGGGCTTCATAAAGGATGCTGAACACATTCTGCATTTCGCCGAATTGGGCGTTGTGTTTCTTCTCTTCATTATCGGCCTCGAATTGCAGCCGTCCCGTTTGTGGGTATTGCGGCGCATGGTTTTTGGGCTGGGCAGTGCCCAGGTAATTATCAGTGCAGGGGCGATCGCAGCAGTCGGACTATTGTTCGGGCTGGGCCTCACTGAAGCTGTGCTGGTCGGTTTCGTACTTGCGTTGTCGTCTACTGCATTTGTGCTGCAGTTGCTGGCCGAAAAAAAGGAGCTGACGACCAGGCATGGTCGTAGCGCGTTTGCCATCTTGCTGTTTCAGGATCTTGCCGTCATTCCTCTAATCGCAATTATTCCAATGTTTGGTGCAGCTGCCAACCAGGGATTTGCGTTGCGCAGTTTTGCCATTGCGGTGGCAATCATCGGCGGATTGATTGTCGGCGGCCATTACCTGCTTCGGCCAGTGCTGAGAGTTGCGGCACGAACTCAAATACCTGAAATATTTACAGCCACAGCACTGCTGGTTGTTATCGGCGCCGCACTTTTGATGCAGGCGGCAGGAATGTCGATGGTGCTGGGTGCATTCATTGCGGGCATGCTGCTGGCGGATTCTGAATATCGACATGAACTTGAAGCCAACATCGCACCCTTCAAGGGACTGTTGCTCGGCCTGTTCTTTATCGCAGTCGGCATGTCGGTCAATCTCGGCTTGTTGATACAGCATCCGGGCTCGATCATGCTGATTGTCATCTGCCTGATGGCTGTCAAGGCGGCAGTCTTGTTTCCGTTGGCCAGGCTATTCGGCATTTGCGATACGAAAAGTGCTGCCAGCGTGGCTGCAGTGCTATCGCAGGGCGGTGAATTTGCGTTTGTGATTTTCGCCATCATTGCGCGCCATCAAATCTTACAAACAGATGTAATCGATCAACTGATTCTCGCCGTCGCAGTCTCAATGTTGTTGACGCCGGTTGTCTATATGCTCACCCAAAATATCGTTTCGCGGTTGGAAAAAGACGAAGAGCCCGAGTACGACCAAATGGAGGACCAGCAGCATGCGGTTATCATCGCCGGATTCGGTCGCTTCGGGCAAATTGTCGGTCGAATACTTGCTGTCGTTGGCCGGCAGTTTACCGCGCTCGAGATTGACGCATCCCAGGTCGATGTCGTCCGCAAGTACGGCAACGTCGTGCACTACGGCGACGCATCGAAGCTGGATCTCCTTCGCGCAGCCGGTGCAGAACATGCCCGGCTATTCGTGCTGGCGATCGATGACATTGAAGCATCGGTCAAAACCGCCCGGACTGTAACCAGGCATTTCCCGGATCTGATCATAGTAGCGCGTGCCAGGAACCGCCGGCATGAATACCATCTGATGGATCTTGGAATAAAACACATATTTCGTGAGACGCTTTTATCCAGCCTCGCGATGAGCGAGCAGGTGTTATTTGATCTCGGTTTCAAAGAAAAAGAAGTCGATCGACTTATTACGACATTTCGCGATAAAGACGATCAGTTGATCCGGGAGCAACATGCCGTGCAACACGATGAAGAACAGCTTATTCAGACGGCTCGCGATACCGCTCGTGAACTTGAATTGCTGCTCAAGAGTGACCAGAAGCTTTAGAGGTACCCTATAGGTAGCATTCTTACCATTCGTCGTCGTCCTCCCATTCTTTCAGTTTGCTCTTGTCGACCTCACGCCACTGCTGCTCACTTTTCCTGGCATGGGCGAAAACTTTCGCCAGCACCCAGGCAATGATAGACACAATAATGAACACAACCGGCCAGAATCCGTCGGACATGTGAAACCCTCGAAACGAGTGCGCGATACAAGATAACCCAAATTTATCGATGGTGAAGGGTTCCGGGCAGCGATAGAATTGGGGCATGCCAGCAATTCCACAAAGTAGCAGCCCGGAAGGCCTCAAGTTCGGGCCACGCAGAAAATCGTTTGAATTCGAGGCAGCGCTGGCGGCAGACTGGCACGGCGGCAGTGCCTTCCGAACAGCGTGGTTCAATGCCATGTCCATGCTGTTTCCGCTGGGTGAAAAGTTCTTCATCGATAGCGTCCGCCATTTCGCCGACGACATCGAAGATCCGAAGCTGCTGGAAGAAATCTCTGCGTTCCAGGCACAGGAGGCGACGCACCGTCGTCAGCATCAGCGCTACAACGAAATACTGTGCGAATCGCGCGGCTACGACCTGGATCGCATCGAGCGTAATGAGCGCGAAAGAATCGACTGGGCATACCGCGAGCTGACAGCACGCAGGCGGCTTGCCGGTACGACGGCCAGCGAACACCTCACCGCCATACTCGCCGACGAGATGCTGACCCGAGAAGCACCGATGGCCGGCGCCGATCCTGTCATCGCCAGCCTGTGGCTTTGGCATGGAATCGAGGAAACTGAACACAAGGCTGTAGCGTTTGATGTGCATGTCGCTGTCGGTGGGCCGGTCAGGGAGAGACGGCATGCCTTAATACTCAATACTTTCTTTTTCCTGAAAGATACGATGCGCAATCTCTGCATCATGCTGCAGAAAGACGGCAAGCTGTGGAGCCTTCGTGAATGGGGCAGCGGTTTTTACTACCTCTTCATCAAGCCGGGCGTATTGCGTCGCATCTTCATACCCTGGCTAAGGTTTCTGCGGAAGGACTTTCATCCCTGGCAACATGACAATCGCTATCTGATCGATGCCTGGGAACAAAAACAGGCCGCTGCAGACATACCGGGCGCGGAGTAGCCGGAAACCGTACTCGTTGACTTTCCATAGTGTTCAGTTAGCATGGCGCCAGTAAGTCAAGACAGGCTGCGCCTGTAATCGAGCCATCTATGAAAACCACGAAAATGATTAAAACTCTTACCGCTGTGGTCAGGCTCGTCTGTGTCATTGGAATTGCCGGCGGTTTCACGATTCCCGTTCCGCTACGGCCTGACACGCACACCTAGCCGATATTTCCTTTTAGTTCTGAGTATCCGGCGCGGTGCATCCGGATTACTTTGCCGTACCTGACCAATATGCGTCTGAACGGTGACCGAAAAAGAAATTTGCAATGACTTACGAAATATCAAATCAGGAAAAGACTGGCTGGCGACGCGCATTCGCGTTTTTCCGCGAGTCGATCAGTGACAACGAGACCGACTTTACCGTCGGACCGATCGGCCGGGCGCTCGGCCTGCTCGCAATACCGATGATGCTCGAGATGGGGATGGAAGCCGTGTTCGCGGTTGTCGACATCGCCTTTGTATCCCGTCTGGGCACGAACGCGATCGCTGCCGTTGGCCTGACAGAGGCACTGATCACCGTTCTTTACGCCGCAGCCATCGGCCTCGGTATGGCTGTCACGGCAATGGTGTCGCGACGCGTCGGTGCGAAGGACCCGGACGCGGCCGCTCATGTCACCGGGCAGGCGATTTGGGTTGGCGGCGCGCTTGCCATTCTCATTGGCGTTTGCGGCGTAGTTTACGCTGCGGATTTGTTGCGCATGATGGGTGCAAGCGAGGACGTCGTTACAGAAGGCCGGGGCTTCATGGCGATGCTGCTCGGTGGATCAGCCAGCATCCTGTACCTGTTCCTGTTGAACGCTGCATTCCGCGGCGCAGGCGATGCGCCGGTAGCCTTGCGTTCTCTCACACTCGCAAATGCGATCAATATCGGATTGGACCCCTGTTTGATATTCGGGCTCGGTCCATTCCCGGAGATGGGTGTCACTGGCGCAGCGGTCGCAACGACGATCGGACGCAGCATTGGTGTCATCTACCTGGTCTACTGCCTGTTCGGCGGCAAAGGGCGTCTGCGATTCCGGCTCAAACACCTGGTGCCTGTGCCACAGCTGATGCTGAGAATGATCAGGATATCCGCCGGTGGAATTGGCCAGTTTCTGATTTCGACTTCGAGCTGGATCGCCATCATGCGCATTGTTGCAATGTATGGCAGCGCGCCGATTGCTGCCTACACTATCGGGTTGCGCCTGATCGAATTCGCGCTGCTACCTGCATGGGGTCTTGGAAACGCTGCCGCAACACTGGTCGGTCAGAATCTCGGCGCCGAAAAACCGGACCGGGCTGAGCGATCAGTATGGCGGGCCTCAAAGTACAACGCGATTTTCATGGCCGCCATCGGTATTATGATGATCGTCCTGGCGCCACAAATCGTTTCGCTGTTTTCGACCGAACCCGAAGTAATCCGCTATGGCACGAGTTGCCTCAGAATCCTCGGAGTCGGCTACCCAATGTATGCGGTTGGCATGATTATTATCCAGGCGCTCAATGGTGCCGGTGATACGACCACCCCGTCAGTCATGAATTTCATCTGTTTTTGGCTGCTGCAGATTCCGCTTGCCTATTGGCTGGCAACGACGGCGGGTTTCGGACCGAACGGCGTATTCCTGGCCATCGTGATTGCCGAATCGATACTCACTGTAATGGCCGTGGTCGTGTTCAGGAAAGGCAAGTGGCGCCTAAGCCAAGTCTGACCGGGATTTATTGCATGCAAACTTTTACCCGTAATATTGTATAAATCAAAACAAGGGATTCACTGTAATGATTAATCTTTCAACGCTGGCCAACATGGCCGAAATCCTGGGCGTCATCATCGTTATTGGCGGCTTGTTCTTTGCAGTTTTGCAGATGCGCCAGATCAGGCAACAACGCCGCGAGCTTGCAGCGATTGAGTTATTTCGTTTCTTTGGAAATCCGCAATTTACGGCAGCGTACCAAATGGTACTGCATCTTCCGGACGGTTTGAGTGCAGAGGACATACGCACGAAACTGGCGAACCTGGATGACGCCGCAATGCTTATTAGCTCAACCATGGAAAACATCGGCGTAATGACGTTTCAGCGGATCGTGCCGTTCGTGATCGTCAACAATCTGCTTGGCAGCAGCGTCATCATACTGTGGCGCAAGCTCGAGAACTGGGCGATCGCACTGCGTGAAGAACTGGGCGACGAAGCCGCATTCGAATGGTTCCAGTGGCTGGCCGAACGCCTCGAGCAATATCAGCCGCGCGATCCGCACCCGGCGTATCAAGCACACAAGGACTGGATACCGCTGCATCTCCGTCACGAGATATAGCCTTGAACGCATGACAGACCCGCCCCTCATCGATATTCGCAACGCGACCATCTATCGCGGAGAAACGCGGGTCTTTGAAAACTTCAGCGTCAGCATCGGCCAACACGAGCAGGCTGCAATTCTCGGCCCAAATGGTTCAGGCAAAACGACATTACTAAAGGTCATCAACCGGGAAATATATCCGGTTCGCCAAAATGACTCGTGGGTCCGCATCCTCGGCCGCGAAACCTGGAACGTCTGGGAGCTGCGGTCGCATATCGGCATCGTTTCACACGATCTGCAAATGCGCTACCGCAATTCGACCACCGGATTGAATGTTGTCTTGTCGGGTTACCTGTCAAGTGTTGGCATCCACGGACAATTGTCCAGGCAAATAACAAGCGAACAAAAGGAACATGCGAAAAGTATCATGCACGAATTGGGAATCGAGTCTTTGGCTGCTACGCCCTTACGCAAAATGTCGACCGGTCAACAGCGTCGTTGTTTACTGGGACGCGCACTTGTACACAACCCGGATACACTGATCCTTGACGAACCGACGGCTGGCCTCGACCTGTCCGCCAGTTTCGATTACCTGGCTCGCATCAGGCGGCAGATTGCCGGTGGCAAAAACATCGTACTTGTGACCCACCTGCTCAACGAAATTCCTCCCGATATTCGGCGCATCATCCTTCTCCGCGAGGGCAGGATCGTGGCCGATGGCCCGAAGGAGGAGGTTTTGACTGAGGCAAACCTCAAAAAGACCTACGATGCCGATGTGAGAATCGCAAAAGTTGATGGCTACTACCTGGCCTATCCCCCAAAATCTGGTTGACGCTGATCAGTTCACAGTCCTGACGGCCATGCAGCCGGTAGATATTGAAAACGTGACAGAATAGGATGCATCGTATGCTTGTCGGTCCTAGTCTCTGTTGATGATTCGTCGACTTCTCCCCTATTCGCTTTCCTCCGCATGCACTTTGATGGTTTTGCCATCTGCCGCTGCAGATGCGACAGCCGATGCTGAAGTTGTTACCGGACTGGGTAACACCGGAATCGGCCTGTTTATCATCGCAATTGCCGCAGCGCTCCTCCTGACGCTGATGTTCAGAGCATCCGCCACGCATATCGCCAGAATGATTGCGGAGAAAACTGGCAAGCGGAAAATACACAAGATTCTGAACGCCAAATCCCCTGACCTGCTGGAGGATTTCATCCTCCCCGGCGCCTACGGTGGTCTGACACATATTGACCACGCGATTCTGACCTCGGGCGGAATCCTCTGCATTCAAACCAAGCATTATAATGGCATTGTCTTTGGCACCGCTGACGAACCACAATGGACGAATGTTGACGGCGTTCACCGCCGGAAATTCCTTAATCCGTTAATTCAGAATGAAGGCCGCAAGAAGGCGCTGCAGAAGGTTGTTCCCGATGTGCCGGTTGCCAACCTGGTTGTGTTCACCGGTTCCATACAGTTCACGTCACCTTTAGAAGATAACGTAATTCATGTGCGTGATCTGAACAGTTATATTGCCAAATTCGTGTTCGGCCCTTGCGAAATCAATGATTGGGATGCGGTATGGCTTACGGTCAAATCTACTGCGCTGACGGATGAAGAAAGCCGTAAAGACTTTCGGGCACAGTTAGGCTTTTCCTGAATTTCAATCGTGCGCGGCAGCGGGCGATAGCGCACATCTGACTTTCGTTACTAAAGATCAATCCGCACCAATCGTCACGACAATATTTATCGTTTCAAGCGGATTGGGAGCGAGCTCCTACGAGACCTCATAACATTTCCGATCTTGGGATCGGATATAATCGTCGCCTGACTTGGAAACATGGCGCACAACTATGTCCGATATCCTGATCAGTTCACCGGGGGGAGTCCTTGCCGTCCTTTGCGCGGTTGCCGCATTCTGGTTTTATGTCGAGCAAGTATCCGGTGCGAAACTGTTTCAGTACATCCCGCCGCTGATCTTCATTTACGTCACGCCGGTTTTCCTGAATAACCTGGACGTGATTCCGGCGAATTCTCCGGTGTATACCGGATTGAGCGCCTACGCATTACCAGCGTTCATCGTCTTGATGCTAATCAAGGTCAACGTTCCTGCGGCCATTAAAATAATGGGTAAAGGCGTGCTGGTCATGCTGATGGGAACCGCCGGCGTAGTTGTCGGATGCGTCGTTTCATACCTGATTGTGCATCGATGGCTGGCGCCCGACGCATGGACCGGATTTGGTGCCTTAGCAGGTAGCTGGATCGGCGGAACCGGTAACATGGCCGCCACGAGTGAAATGCTGAACACGCCGCCTGAGCAATTCGGCCTGGCCGTGCTGGCGGATAATGTGATTTATATCGTTTGGTTACCCATTCTCCTTGCGTCAAAAAACTTTGCCGACCGCTTCAACGCCTGGGCAAAGGTACCGGAAGACAGAATCCGTATGATGGATACGGCCGCGGCGCTGGTTATCCAGGAAGAAAAGGCACCGCAAATGCGTGACTACATTTACCTGGTTGCGATCGCGGTCGGCGTCACCTGGATAGCAGCTGCGCTCGCAACCATATTATTCGATACGATGATGGGCATTGCACCGCATCTGCAAGTTGTATTGTCAGAAGCAACCTGGCGGATTTTGTTGATCACGACAATTGCATTGTCGTTGTCTGCGACACCGGTATCGAGGTTGCCGAACGCGACGGCGATCGGCACAGCATTGATTTACATTTTTGTTGCCGGCATGGGTGCCAGGGCCACGATAGAAGGATTCGGACAAGCACCGGCATTCTTGCTTGGTGCGTTCATCTGGATCTTCATTCATGGCGCATTTTGCCTCCTGGGAGCAAAGTTGTTTCGCGTTGACGTGCATAGTGTCGCGATTGCATCGGCCGCGAACATAGGGGCGGCGGCTTCAGCACCGATTGTGGCTGCATTCCACCGTCCGAGCCTGGTCCCGGTCTCGGTGTTGATGGCGCTTATCGGCTATGCATTGGGTAACTACCTTGCACCGCTGGCTGCACATCTCGCGCGAATTGCGGCCGGGCAGTGACCGCGAGCATCCGCGTGACCAGCGGCAGCTATCCTGAATGAACGTAACGATTCGATGGACGCGAATCATCGTCCTCATGCTGCTCGCGCTGGTGGTCATCGCCGTTGTCGTCGTTAATCAATTGTGGCAGGACCGTCACTCGATAGAAGACATTGGCTGGCCGACTGCAGACGTGGTTTCTGAACCGACTGATATGGTCACGGTAACGTGGCTCGGCACTTCCACACTGCTGTTCGATGACCGCGAAACCCAAATTTTGATCGACGGCAACTTTACGCGCCTGAGTCCGTTTAAGATTGCGTTGTTTTTGCCGGTCTCTTCTGACATAGCCACAATTAACTACGCGCTTGCTGAATTCAGAATGGACCGGCTGGCGGCGATAGTGCCGGTGCATTCTCATTTCGATCATGCAATGGATGTCGGCCATGTGGCGAATCGGACGAATGCCGTGATTCTTGGCTCTGAGTCGACTGCTAACATCGCCCGTGGTGCCCAGGTTCCGGTCGACCAATACCAGATACTTGCCGAGGGAGAGACCCGTCAGTTTGGCGACTTTACGATCAGGCTGCTGGCATCCAGGCATGCACCAATCAAACCCGGCGGTGAAGGGCCCTGGTTTCCCGGCACCATCGATGAGCCGCTGCAACAACCGGCATCTGTACACGAGTGGAAAGAGGGCGTGGTTTGGTCGGTATTCATCGGACACCCGCGTGGCACGACCTTGATTCAGGGGAGTGGCGGTTTTATCGAAGGCAATCTGGAAGGCCAATCCGCGGATGTCGTCATGCTGGGCATAGCCGGCCTGGTTGGCCTTGGTAAGGAATATGTCACAAAGTTCTGGAACGAAACTATCCCGGCTACCGGAGCAACGCGAATCATGGCCATCCATTACGACGATTTCACAGCGCCATTCGGCGAGGTCCGCCTGTTCCCGGACGCCGTCGACAACATTGTTATAACGACGGGCTGGATCGACGAAATCGTCAAAGAGAACGGTGCGGAAATCACCATCGAATTGCCGCCATTCGGGCAACCGATCCCGCTTTATTAAGCGGTATCCTGAAAATCATTCAACAGTTCGTCGATTCGCGCAGGTAATCGCTGCAGGTTTTCCTTCTCGCTTCTCGACAGCTGCTTGACGCAATATTCAATCCTCGTGGCAACGCTGCGATCACCCACTGCTCGCTGATAGACGAGCTCGAATGGCCCTCGTCCACGAAGATATTTGGCACCGCGTTTTCCCTGCTCATGTTCGCTGATCCGTCGCGATACATCGGTTGCAATTCCGGTATACACGGAGCCATCTGCACAACGCAGCAGGTAGATGCTCCACTCTGGCATGTTGCCCGTCAGTTCCGCGTGACCCGTTGACTGGATGGCGGATATTTTTCCAGTAAATCCTTCGGCCTGATGGGCCGTTGCTGAAAATCACCACCACAATTCGGGCAAACGCCAGCGTACACATCATTTACGCAGCGCCGGCAAAACGTACACTCGAATGTGCAAATCATTGCGAGCGGAGAATCGTATGCAAGATCACACTCACAGTGTTCACAGATTGGACGAATTTCGAGCACGAAAGCAATACGTTCAGGCGTGGCCGCCAGCAAGTGTATTACCAAGCACACGAAATGCGCCGGATTCCATGCTGGTGCGGTTTTCCGGCGAATCATCGTAGGTGAGCACGATTTCGGACGCGCCATCGAGTTCGGCGACCGGCTCTTTGAGTTCGAGCGTCAGCATGTTGCCCGTCATCCTTGCTTCCTGAATCAGGTCGTGACCGGCAAACTGATTTTCGTTGATTTCGATATAGATTGCGTCGTCAAGATCGTCGCCTTCGGCGCGCATCAACAAGAGGTAATCCTCAATATCGCCCGCGGCTGACGTCCGCGCGAAAAACAGCATAGTAGCGTTGTCCCTGACATCGAATGCAACGGTGTCGTAGTGGCGACTACCCGACATACTGACATCCTGCTGGTGATGGCCCAGTCAGTAGTTTACGCCAGTTGCTGTCCTGAATTCGTTCTTTCGGCGAGGCAATCAGTTCGCCGCCTGGCGGATGGCTTCAATTCGTTCGTCCTTCTCCTGCCAGATTTGCGTCAACCATTGGTGAAATTCACGCCGAAAATCCCGATCGTTGGCGTAGTCGCCGTCGACCATCCATTGTTCCACGGGTCTCTTCCTGATTTCGATAACGACGTAATCGAATTCGCCGTGGCACATCTGCCAGTATTGCGGAGTTCCGTTTGGATATACGATCGTGATGTCGAGAATCGCATTAAACATCGAGCCCATCGAATCCATTGCTAGGGCGAGACCACCGGCGCGCGGCGGCAACAGATTCTCAAACGGCGATTCCCGTTTCATTTTCTTTTCCGGAGTGAAGCGCGTCCCTTCGATAAAGTTGATGACTGACGTTGGCGTGTATCGAAACCTTTCACATGCCCTCCTGGTCGCCTCAAGATCCTTGCCTTTCTTGTGAGGGTTTTTCGCGAGGTATGACTTCGAATACCGTTTCATGAAGGGCATATCCAGTCCCCACCAGGCCATGCCGAGGATCGGAAACCAGATCAATTCCTGCTTGATGAAAAACTTGAGGAACGGGATGCGGCGATTTAGCACCGTTTGCAAGGCGACGATATCGACCCAGGTCTGGTGATTGGCGATGACGAGATACCAGTCGTCGGTACTCAGGTCTTCGAGCCCCCGGACGTCCCAGCGCGTGGTATTGACGAAGCCGTATATCGCGGCGTTACAGCTCACCCAGTTTTCACCCATTGCCATGATCCAGCGCGTCATCAGCCTGCGAAAACCCGTGACTGGAATGAGCAACTTGAAGATGGCGAACACCATCAACGGCGTCACCCAAAAAATCGTACTAATCGTACAGCCGCCGAAAACGATAGTGGCTTGCACATTATTTAGAATTTTTTTTAGCAAGGTGCGCTGCTTCCTGGTTGGACTGCGACGTCATTTTAGCTCGATTTAGGCGAACTTGAGCGACAGGATCAAAAATCCTTGATTCAGTTGCCTCGGTCAGGACCATCAAGTAGTGTAATCGCCAGCGCCCTGACCCGTGAACAAATGGATAACTCGCATGATCACATTGCACATTAACGGCCAGACTCACGAGCTTGATGTTGACCCGGAGACACCGCTTTTATGGGTCATACGCGAACAGGCCGGACTTACCGGCACTAAATTCGGTTGCGGCATCGCCCAGTGCGGCGCCTGCACAGTGCATCTCAATGGCCAGCCAATCCGTTCATGCGTAACGCCCGTGCAGGCGGCAGCCAGCCAGCAGATCACAACCATTGAAGGCATCGGCCGTGGCGACGCTGGCTTGCACGCCGTGCAACGCGCATGGATCGACGAGCAGGTTCCGCAATGCGGCTACTGCCAGTCCGGCCAGATCATGGCGGCGGTCGCGCTGCTCGAGCAAAATCCCGCACCAAGCGATGCTGACATCGATGCGGCGATGAGCGGCAATATTTGCCGTTGCGGCACCTATTCGCGCATCCGGCGCGGCATTAAACGTGCAGCAACAGCACTTGCAGGGTCGTCCGGCACGGAGGGTCCTCACAATGGGTAAATGGACCAGGCGTGCTTTCATAACCACTGGTGTTCTCGCCGGCGGTGCGGTCGTTATTGGCGTCGCGATTCGTCCCGGCAACCGTGCCGGCAAGGTTGCGCCACTTATCGCAGGCGAAGATGACACGGTATTCAATGTCTGGGTCAAGATATCGCCGGATAACACAGTGACTGCGATTATCCCGCATGCCGAAATGGGCCAGGGCGTGCACACGACGTTAGCCATGATGCTGGCCGAGGAGATGGACGCCGACTGGAATCATGTCTCCATGATCGAAGCGCCGGCGCACACTGAATACGCCAACTACGCGCTCGCCAAGGGCTACACGGCCGGCGATATCGACTTCCCGGCATTCCTTGTCGATACGATCGATGGCATCTTTTTGACCGCCACCCAAATGATGAGCCTGCAGATCACCGGCGGCAGCACCTCCGTGCCGACGACTGGTCAGCACGCCATGCGGGTTGCCGGTGCCGCCGCAAAAGCCGTATTGCTTCAGGCCGCGGCAGAATCCTGGAATGTCCCGAGTGAAGAATTAACGGCGAAAAACAGTCACATCATTCACCAGGACAGTGGCCGCCGCGCGCCCTATGCGGATTTTGCACGACAGGCAGCGGAACTATCACAACCCGTAAAGCCGATTCTAAAATCGCCGCATGAATTCACCATCCTGGGCACAGACGTACAAAAATTCGACGTGCCAGCCAAAGTCGATGGCAGCGCATCTTTCGGCATCGACGCGCAATTGCCGGGCATGAAATACGCCACCGTGAAGGCCTCTCCGGTGTTTGGCGCAAACGTGAAATCCGTGGACGAATCATCCGTTCAGGACATGCCGGGCGTTCGCAAAGTGATCAATCTCGGCAATGCAGTTGCCATCATCGCCGATGGCTATTGGCAGGCCAGGCAGGCCCTGGTCAAGATTGACGTCGTATTTGAAGAAAGCGGCAACGAAACCGTTGAGCAAAGTGACATCTTTGAGCAATTCACTAACGACATGGATACCGCAATTGCAAACGGTGACGAGATCGTCGACTTCGAGACCGGTGACGTCAATGCAGCGATGGCATCTGCTACGCGAACTGTTGCGGCTGAGTATCGCGTCCCCTACCTGTCACATGCCACGATGGAACCGATGAATTGCACGGCATGGGTTCATGACGATATCTGCGAACTCTGGACCGGCACACAAAACCCACTCGGCTTTGCAGCCGAAGTCGCGGACGTGCTGGACATGAATCTCGAGGACGTGGTGCTGCATAACCAGTACCTTGGCGGTGGATTCGGGCGGCGCGCCTTCCCGGACTACGCGATCCAGGCTGCCCGCCTGGCGGCTGAAGTGCACTACCCGGTGAAGCTAATCTGGTCGCGCGAAGAGGATATGCGCCATGACCACTACAGGCAGGCAAGCATCAGCCGCTTCCAGGCAGCGCTTGATGGCGCGGGTAAGCCGACAGCGTGGGTCAATCAATATGTGGAGAAGCACGACCCCAGGGAAGCGCCTTACATTCCGTACGGCATCGACAACCAGTTCATTCATTTCGCAGAATCGAAAACTCACGTGCCGTGGGGATTCTGGCGTAGCGTTGATCATTCGCTGCATGCGTTTTTCACTGAATCTTTTATCGATGAGCTTGCGTTCGAAGCCGGGCAGGACCCGTATCAATATCGTCGCGACCTGCTTGAGAACACACCACGCTTCCAGAAGGTCCTTGACCTTGCGGCGGAAAAATCCAGCTGGGATACACCGCTGCCTGAAAATTGGGGCCGCGGCATTGCAATCCACAGATCGTTTGGCACCATTGTCGCGCAAGTCGTCGAGGTTGAAGTCACAGCAGGAAAAGTACGGCCGCGCCGGGCTATCTGTGCGGTTGACGCTGGATTCGCCATGCACCCGGACGGTATGAAAGCGCAAATGGAAAGCGGCATCGTTTACGGTCTGACCGCGGCGTTATACAGCGACATCACGATACATCGTGGCGCCGTTGCACAAAGCAACTTCCACGATTACCCGATGTTGCGCATGAACGAGTCACCGGATATTGAGACCTATATCATCAATAGTGGCGAAAAAATCGGCGGCGCCGGGGAACCAGGAACTCCAGCCATTGCACCAGCACTGGTCAACGCCATCTTCAATGCGACCGGCAAACGCATTCGCGAGCTGCCGGTCAAACATTACGACCTGTCCAGCGAAGGTCTCGAGTCAAAGGACGTCGCTTAGTCGCGCCAACAAAAAAATCCGTAAATGCGCGGCTGCGGGGCTCTTTGGATTTCTGCCTGGCAAATTTCAGTCGGTGCGACTGGTCACCTCGAGCAAGTGGTAACCAAACTGTGTCTGCACCGGACCCTCTACTGAATTCAGGTCGGCGGTAAATACTACGTCGTCAAATTCCTTCACCATCATTCCAGGTCCGAACTCTCCCAGGTCACCACCCTGTTGCCCTGATGGACACGATGAATGCTCCTTTGCCAGATCGGCAAAATCAGCGCCCGCAGCAATCTCATCCTTAAGCGACTGACATTTCTCTTCGGTGTCCACCAATATGTGGCGTGCTCTCGCTTTAGCCATGTGAATTGCTCCAGTAACGAAAAAGTGCGTGCATTATCCCGGAGATCGGCACGGATTTGGAATTTTGACAAACATCGAATTCAACTGCTGGCCGCCGGGCGAGTCAGCGCACGTTTTCTGTCGCGCTTCTTACAACTGTTATGATTGTAGTTGGCAACTACCGCGCCGGTTACCTGGCGCGAGTGAGCTAAACTGTCAGGGCTTGTCACCTGAGAATTTGTTTGAGGACAGTCACACAATGGCGTCAGCACAGGAGGCACTGGATCGTCTGCAGGAGGGGAATCGCCGCTTCGTGTCCGGCATGCAGAGTGGTAGCGCCCGGCCCGATAATTTCCGACGGGCCCTCACGCTAGTGCAGCAAGACCCGTTCGCGATCATACTTGGTTGCTCGGACTCTCGCGTGCCGGCGGAGATCGTATTCAATCAGGGGCTCGGCGACCTGTTTGTCATCCGGGTCGCCGGGAATATCGTTGCGCCGTCCCAGATCGGCAGTGTGGAATTCGCGGCATCAAGATTTGATATTTCACTCGTAGTGGTGCTTGGTCACTCCCAATGCGGGGCGGTACTCGCTACCCTGGAACACCTCCACGAACAATCCGTGCAGCAACATTCCGAACATTCGCTTTCAATCATTGACCGCATCCAACCGGCGGTAGAGCATCTGCTCGAATCCGACGATCCGCTCGATCCGGCTGAGCTTTGCGAGTCTGCCGTTCGCGCCAACGTGAATGCGTCAGTTGCTCAACTGCGGCACGAGTCGGGAATGCTGAAACGTCTGATCAATGAAAAAAAAATGCGGATCGTCGGAGCCGAGTATTCACTGGAAACAGGAGAGGTTGAATTCATCGAGAGCCTCCAGGGGACGAGATATGTTTAACATTGAAAGCGTCAATCACATTGGTATTCGCATCAAGGACAAAACACGCTCAATCGCGTTTTACAAGCTCCTGGGATTTGAATTTAGTTCTGATGCCGGATTTGATGACGGGCACCCGATCATAATAAAGCACCCGTCTGGCGTGGTGCTGAATCTACTGGGGCCGGCCAACACATCGGGAGATTCCAACATCCTGATGGATGTGGACGAAAAGCACACCGGCATCACTCATTTTGCGCTTACCGTCAAATCCCTGGACGATGCAAAGAGTTTCATGTCGGATAACGACATCAAGATTACCGGGTCGTTCAGTTTCGGAAATATGTCCGCCATATTTGTCCGGGATCCTGATCGCAATGTAATCGAGCTGGATGCGTACGACTGCGGCGAAATCGCGGCAGATTCCGGCTACTCGGATCATCCCTGACATGTCGCTGGTCGACCTGATCTATTCAAAAACCGGAATCAGTATCGGACAGGATAGCGTCACCGCCGATATCGAAGCACAGACCCTGATTGCGTCGTTGCTGGTGCTGGTTGCGAAGAGTGACGGCGGCATTTCACCCGATGAATCTCTGCGCATGGTGCAATTGCTACGCCGTCGATTTCAGCTCAGGGAAGGTGAGGCATTGAATATGATTACGCGAGCCTCCGACGAACTTGCCACGCATACCAGTCTCGACGAGATCCTGGTCTCTGTAAATGACAATCTGGCCCTCGCCCAAAAAGAAGATCTGATGCTGATGGTTCTGAGCGTGATATCAGCGGATAATCAGAAGGATGCGGAGGAAATGAAATTGCTTGCCGCCCTGATCGAGGGGCTGAAAATTCCCGATAAAATCATGAACAAAGTCTACGAGCAGTATTTCGAAGACAAGTAATCAAAAACAAGAAACGGAGACAACATGTCAGCTTTTGAAAATGCCAGGATGTTCTTCGAGGCGTGTGAGACACCCGTCGGCTGGGAGGAGTTACGGAGATGATAGCGGCGAAATCTTCAATCACTGTCGGCCTCTTATTTGCCCTGATGTTTGGCCACGCCATAGCTTACGAACTGGACGACGCCGACCTGAACGCAATGCGCACTGCGGCGAGAGCATATGCCGATACCTGGCTGACAAATGATGCCGATACCGTTATGGCTACGTTCGTCAACGAGCCCGTGCTGTCGCCCTCGGGACTCCCGTATCTTGAGGGCCAGAATGCAGCTCGAGCATTCTGGTTTCCCGCCGATTCGCCGTCCACGAAGGTGTCTGAATTTAAATTGATGGAGATCGAAGCTTCCGGATCCGGAAATCTCGGCTATGTGCGTGGCACCTTCAGTTTGGCGTTTGAGTACGATGGCAGCAGCTATGAGAATCATGGCAAGTATGTGACGTTACTCAGGAAGGCGCCGGATGGCCGGTGGCGGATCACGCATCACATCTGGGATGATCTGCCGCAAGACAATTGACCGAAAATAATATTAATGTTGGAGCGTATTGCAATGAAGAATATTCGGCTGGCATTACTTTTGTGTGGTCCCTTTTGTTTTACTGCAGCGATCGCAGACGATGCTATTGACCGGGTTGCAGTCGTCAATATGGTGCAAACATTTTTCGACGCGATGACTGACCGGGATGTCGATGTCATGCGCACCTTGCTGACGACAGACGGAATCTTCTACGGCTATCGTGAGACTGCGGACGGTCTGCAAATCACTCGTTCGGCACATGCGGCATTCGTTGCCGGCATCGGCGAACGTAATAACACTCTCATCGAGCGATTCTGGGATCCGCAAATCCTGTTGCACGACCGCATGGCGATCGTGTGGACCCCTTACGATTTTTATGTCGATGGTGAGTTTAGCCATTGCGGCATCGATAACTTCAATTTCCTGAAAACCGACCAGGGATGGAAGATCACCGGTATCGTGTTTTCGATGGAACCTGACAATTGTGCCGAAAGCCCGCTAGGCCCATTGCAGAATTGACCGTGAAAAGACATTTCATTACCTTCCTATTCCTGGCCCTCGCGATTGTGTTTTACTCGCTCGGCGCCGCCGGGCCGGGCACGTTTCTTTTGCTTCTGGGCGCACTCGCTGAAGCCACGTTCTGGATTCGCATATTTCGCAAGAACAAAGACGCGACAAAAAATTAGCACCTGCATATTTGTCAACGATAATATGAAGCGAGAAAATGACTAGAAAAATACTGGCGGTCGTATTCGGCGTCGTGGTGGCCGTCTTACTCATCATCGCCATCGAGGCGCTGGGTCATACGGTTTACCCAGTGCCGGATGGTTTGGATCTCGCCAACCCGGAAGTGCTGAAGGCCTACATGATAGACGCGCCGATTGCCGCGCTGCTGTTGGTCCTGGGAGCATGGCTGGTCGCAGCGCTGGTCGGCGGGTTGTTGGCCTGCTTTATTGCAAAGGAATCTCCGCTGGTCTATTCAGCCATCATCGGCGGGCTGGTACTCATGGGAACGGTCATCAATCTCATCTCCATCCCGCATCCGCTCTGGTTTTCGATTACTTCCGTAGTGGCCATCATCGCAACGATTTTTGTCACCGGCCGCCTGGGATCATCTTTTGTAGCCGCCCTGGACGCTGACTAACTGTACTATCAAAAAGTGGTTGGCATCACTTTGTCGTATTTGGAGTTCTGAAAATGAATGATTCGACGCAAGGTAACGTGCCAGCTCTTTTGTGGCCGTTTTACGCGATCTGGCGCCTTCTTACTTTTATCCTGAACCTGATCGGCCGCGTGATCAGTGCCTTGCTCGGTACTGTATTGATGGCTGGCGGCGTTGCCATCGCGTTGAGCATTGTTGGCGCACCCATCGGCATACCGCTCGCCTCGTTGGGTTTTCTCCTGTTGATTCGCGCACTGTTTTGATCGGCAGACCCGGGAAGCGGCGAGCCAAGAGAACGAGAAATGTCTGTATCACGACTTGAGCACATCAGCAAAATCGGTGTGGAGCAGATGGGCGATCTTGCCGATAGCCTCGACGATGTGGATGTGCTGCGCCTGGAAAATCTCGACACGAATATTTTGCCCCCTCCCTCTGCAATCGCGCATACCAAAGACGCAACAGATGATGATGACGCGAACAGTTACCTGCCCTTCTTCGGCCTGGATTCATTGCGGCAAGCGACCTCGACGCTGGTCGGCCGGCAATCCGGGCAGGATTATGACTGGAAAACCGAGTGCGTAATCAGTGCCGGCGGGCTCTCCGGCATATTCAATGCCCTACTGGCAGTGCTCGAACCAGGCGATGAGGTTCTGCTGACTGATCCGACCTACGTCGGTCTTATTAACAGGGTTCGACTGGCCGGCGGGGTGCCATGTTTCCTGCCGATGTTGCCTTCAGCGGACGGCTGGCGCCCTGATCTGGATGCACTGCAGCGGATAGACCCGGGCGCTATCAAGGCCGCTTTGCTGATGAGTCCCTCCATGCCGAGCGGTGCTGTGTTTAACGCTGATGAATGGCAGGCGATTATCAATTTTTGCCAGCGTGCAGACTGCTGGCTTATTAATGATGCGGCGATGGAGCGACTTCTTTTCGACGGGCGGCAAGTTATCCACCCGGCGTCATTTCCGGATATGCGCGCTAAAGTGATCACGGTCGGTTCGGCATCGAAGGAATACCGCATGATCGGTTGGCGCGTCGGCTGGGTCGTCGGCCCTGCAGATATCATTGCCGATGTTGCAAGAGTCAGCATCACGAACGTGGTTTGCCAAACCGGCATCGCCATGGGTGCGGTCGCTGCGGCAATCGATGGCACCGACGACGGCATTTCTGAGAGTATTGTCGAACTGCAGGCGAGACGCGATGTGTTGCTCGAAGAACTATCCGATTTCACCGTAATACCGCCGCATGGCGGTTGGTCATTGCTCGTGGACGTGTCTCCCCTGGGCATGGACGGGCCGTCAGCATCGAGCTTGTTGCTGGAGAAAGGCAAGATCGCGGCAACCCCAATGATCAACTGGGGCGGCGCGAATTGTGCTAACTATGTTCGTGTCGTTTACTCTAATGAAAATATTGACCGACTCCGTGGCATTGGCGAACGCTTTCGCCAGGCACTAACTTGAATCCAGTCAGGAGAATATTGTGAACAAGCAATTCAGCGTCGATCAGGGACTTGACCAGGTTACAGAATCCGAAGACAAGCGGTACGGAATTCTCCTGGAACACGGTTCACTCGAGCTTGGTTATTACAAACCGGATGGCGTCGATCCTCAGAATCCTCACGACCGGGATGAGGTCTATGTCGTCCAGTCCGGCTCCGGCTACTTTGTCGTCGAAGATGACCGGCAGTCGTTTTCACCGGGTGATGCCCTTTTCGTTCCGGCGTTTGTGGTGCATCGGTTCGAAGATTTCACTGATGATTTTGCGGCCTGGGTAATGTTCTATGGACCGATCGGCGGCGAGTGATGTCACGGGAAATACGAGCATGGCAAAAGTATTGGGCGTAGGCGGCGTCTTTTTCAAATCGCCGGATCCCGATCGACTGTACCACTGGTATAGCGAGCATCTTGGTATCACAAAGGACGATGGGCCTGGCGTGTCTTTTCAGAATTCCGAGCAAGCGCCATCGGGCTTTATTGTCTGGAGTGCGTTTGACGACAACACCAATTATTTTGACCCCGCCGACAAGCAGTACATGTTTAATCTGGTTGTCGACGACCTGGAAGGAGCATTGCGACAGGTTGAACAAGGCGGCGCCGAGCTGGTTGGTGAGGTCGAATCCTATGATTTCGGCAGTTTTGGCTGGTTTGTCGATCCCGATGGCAACAAGGTCGAGCTATGGCAACCGCAATTTCGGGAGCCGGCACAAGATGAATAGAATAGTGGCCTGTCTTGCATTGCTGCCGTTATCATCGTCGGCTGGTGCTGATATCTCTGATTTGAAATGGATGGCAGGCTGCTGGGCTCAGGATGGCCGGGAAGCTGGTTCGGTGGAACAATGGACGGCGCCGGCAGGCGGAACCATGCTCGGCATGAGCCGAACTGTGAGCGGCGGCAAGACCGTTGCCTTCGAATACTTGCGTATCGTTGAACAAGAAGACGGCTGGTTCGGATTGATCGCATCACCGTCCGGCCAGGAAACCGCCCGTTTCAAATTGGTCAGCATCAGCGAAAACGAGGTTGTTTTCGAAAATAAGGAACATGATTTTCCGCAACGCATCGTTTATCGGCTAATCGGCAATGGAAAATTGCTTGGACGTATCGAGGGAATTGTTGACGGCGCGGAACGGGGCGCCGATTTTCCGATGACAAGAACGAATTGTGGCAACAGGAATGACCCAGCATAGCGGGACATACCTTATCAGGGGCCGCGCCTTGCTCGCCGTCTCGCTCTTTGTAATTATTGCTCTTTTCGTATTTGTGGATCCGTATCCGCAACCACAGGCCTATCACGCGTTCGCGGATGACAGATCCCTGCTCGGCATAACCAATTTCTGGAACGTCACGACCAACGCTGTATTCCTGGTGCCGGGAATCGCGGGACTCTGGATGCTAGGATCGAGGGATCACGCCGGCATCGTGCCCGGCCTCTTTCCGGCTTATCACATTTTATTTGTCGGCGTTCTGCTAACAGCATTTGGTTCCGGCTGGTTTCATCTCGCACCTGATAACGATACGCTTTTCTGGGACCGGTTGCCTATGACAATCGCATTCATGTCCCTGGTCGCAATCATCGTGGGCGAGCATGTTTCGGAGAACCTGGGAAGACGCTTGCTCTGGCCGCTGCTGGCGATCGGCGGCGCTTCGGTTTTCTATTGGGACTATTCGGAATCGCAGCATGCCGGTGATTTGCGCCTGTACGGACTTGTACAGTTTCTGCCAATGCTGCTGATTCCCGCCATTATGCTTATGTACCAATCTGTCTTTGACCGGACCAGGTTTATCTGGGTCGTCTTTTTGTTGTACGCGCTCGCGAAAGTATTCGAGCAACTGGATGCGGCAATTTACGGATTTGGGGAGATCATCAGCGGGCACTCGATCAAACACGTATGTGCAGCACTTGGGCCGATCGTACTAATTTATGGCGGATCAAAACGGCAACTTCGACAATCAACGAATGAAGGTGTGAATAATGCCGAATGACTACTTCGGATCCTGTCATTGCGGTGCCATCGGATTCACTTTTCGGACCGCTATCAAACCGCCGGACTGGTCGATCAGGGCCTGTCAGTGTTCATTCTGCCGGGCACATGATGCGCAGAGTACTTCGGATCCTGCGGGGCAAATCTCGTTCATCGCGTCGAGGCTTGAATCGCTGCAGAAATACCGCTTCGGCTTACATACGGCAGACTTCCTGTTATGCAGGGAATGTGGCGTCTACATTGGAGCGGTCATTACTTCGGCCGGCAACGCCTTCGGCATTGTCAACGTGCGCGCGCTCAAGGAGACTCCTGACGATCTCGCCAATATTGCGACGATCAGTTATGACGCTGAAGATGTCGATGGCCGGGTATCGCGTCGTGAGGAACGCTGGACCCCGGTTAATGAAGTTCCCAAAAATCGCTAGCGAGACAACCAGACAACTTCCAGAATATCGGTCAATCCCGCCTTCCTGAATTTCGGCGGGCAGTTTTCAATGTCGCTTTTTTCACCGACCCGGACCAGGTCGTCCCAATGCCCGGCTAATTCCTCGGCAAGCACAGAGAAAGGCGGGCCGTTCACGACCTGCTGATCGTATTCGAGCGTAATCACCAGGCGCGTAGCATCGGCCCTGAGCAATTGCCTGGTGTGCTCGACATACCGCAATCGCTGATCTGGCGGTAGTGCGACCAGGGCGCCGCGATCGTACAAGGCATCAAACGTTGCTGACTCAAAACTGAAATAGTCACCGCAGTACACCGTGATCGGATAATTTTTTGCTGTGTATCGGTCGAGTGGCCCGCTCGGCTCGCGATCAAACTGGAGCTCATTCTCTGCGAAGAAAGCGGCGACGGCAATGTCGGACAACTCCACGCCCACGACGACATGGCCACGTTGCGCCAACCAGAGTAAGTCGGGCGCTTTGCCACAGAGTGGTACGAGGACGCTGCTGCTGTCCGGCAATTCGGGCCAATGAGATTTCAGGCCCTCATTGCCAGCGGCTTCATGCCAGCCGATCCGCCCCTGGTCCCAACGTCCCAGCCAGTCTTCGGTCACTGATATTGATCCCTACCTTAGAAAAGGCAGTACATCGGACAACCCATCATCGAGTCCGGCAATCTTGCCTGCGGGGACCATGCCCAGCACGACGAATATTACGAACCAGACGACATCATGATCGGTGCCGGCAAAAACAGGCGCGCCTTTCGCGAACCAGAAATTCAAAACGAGGAACGCGCCAACGGCAGCAGCATAACGGGTAGCAAGGCCGACTATCATTGCCAGCCCCACGGCCAGTTCGCCCCAGGCAACCATGGCGGCGAACATTGTTTTATTCGGTAATACGACAGATTCGATGAACGGCCGGTAAAAAGTGAAGCTGTTTGCAAGCTGGGTGTTGAGAAAGCCTTCCATCCCGTCCGCAAAATTGTCCCGGCTAATCTTGCCAAACCCGTTCCAGGCGAAAAATAGCCCCGCGTAGACACGGAGTACAACGATCGGCCAGTGCTTCACTGCACCATGCGGCCTTGTATCGATACGATCAACCATTGCGCCCTCCTGAACACCGTCATCCATTTATCGGCACGACAATCAAGCTGATGTTAGCATTGGCGCCACTGAAGCGGGCCGGTAATTGACGATCGGCCGCGCAGACTCTCAGGACTCCGTATTACTGATGACCGCCATTGCTCGCGGTCGTTTTTATTCAGGCGCAATGATTATGGCGAAAGCGAAGTTAATTGACGGCAAAGCGATGGCTGCTGATCTATCCGCCGCAATAACGAAGACCACGGCAGATCTCGCCGCTGGTGACGGCCTGCGCCCGGGCCTCGCGGTTGTGATCGTCGGTGAAGACCCGGCCAGCCAGGTCTACGTGAGAAACAAGAAACGCATGGCCGAATCGTGTGGATTTCATTCCGTGCAGCACACGCTTTCGGTCGACGCCTCGCAGGACGAGGTGCTCGCGTTAATCGACACGCTTAATGCCGACCCTGCGATTCATGGAATTCTTGTGCAACTGCCACTACCGGAACAGCTTGACCAGCTGACCGTGACGCAGTCGATCGTGCCTGAAAAAGATGTCGATGGTTTTCATTTTCAGAATATCGGCAAACTTACATCCGGCAACACGGCGTCTGCATTTGTGCCCTGCACGCCTGCCGGCTGTATGTTGATGATCGAGGATCAGCTCGGTGAAGACCTGTCGGGCCTCAATGCAGTCATCATCGGACGCTCCAATATTGTCGGCAAACCAATGGCGAGCCTGTTGCTGCAGGCAAACGCCACCGTAACGATTTGCCACAGCCGCACAAAAGATTTGGCACAGGTCGCCCGCAATGCCGACATCCTGGTTGCCGCAGTCGGGCGTCCACGAATGATTAAGGGCGCCTGGATTAAACCGGGAGCCATTATTATCGACGTCGGTATCAACCGCATCGAGGTTGATGTGGACGGAGAGAAAAAAATGAAGCTTACCGGCGATGTCGATTTCGATGAGGCCGTTGCTGTGGCGGACGCGATAACGCCGGTTCCCGGCGGCGTCGGTCCGATGACAATAGCAATGCTCATGTCAAATACCTTGCTGTCCGCGCAACGGTCACTTGACTAATGCAACCGATTCTCCCCCATACGGAGGTCTAACAGGCAGGAGACCGCGAGTGCTCGTCAGCATTCGTATTGACTGGAGCCTGTATGCGAATCGGTCATATTGATTTGTCGCCACACATTTCCGCTGCCGAAGAGCAGTTGGTGGTACTGGTCGAGGCACTAACAGCACACAACGTCGAGCAACACATTCTGGTCAGAAACCCGTTTCTCGCCAAGCGTCTCGCCGTCTGCGCAGGAGTGTCGGTCGGCCCGATCGTAAAATCGTCGCTTACGGCCTTATTTCTGATGCCGGCTGTTGATCTCATCCATACACACGACAGAAAAGCGCTCAATACCGGCCTGCTGCTCGCCCTGACACGCTCAATGCCCTACGTCCTGACACATCGCCGCTGCAGAATGCCGGGCAAGAATCCGCTGACAAGATCAAAGTACAGGCGCGCCGAGGGAATCATTTGTCCATCCGAAAAAATATCCACGGCCATGGCCGATTACGCCGACAGCACACCGGTGGACACGATCAGTGACGCATGTAACGTCGACAACGAAACTGATGCCACTAACGGCCGCATTTGCGCCGCAAGAATGGCCGCAGAATACTTGCGAATTTATCGCCGGACCCTGAATAGCCGCGATGTGCCCGCTATGCTGCTCTAAAATTCCCAAAGAAAGCCGACGGCCGGCAATAATGGCAGCCAGTAGTCCGGGCTTGATTCCAGGAATTCTTCGCCGTTCTCATCCGTTTCAAGATCGTAGTCGAAACAGCAAACATTGTTTCTATCGAATAAATTGGAAACTTCGACAAATGCGGTAATCGTACCTCTCCCAACATCGAATTTGCGGCTGATCCTGGCATCGAGGCTGGCGAAATGCGGCAGCTGTTCGGCATTGCGCGGGCCCGGTATTGCGATGAACCCAGGCTCTCCCCCGGGGCCGATGACTTCCTCGAGCGCCAGGGAGGTCGTCGGCCAGCCACTGCGAATAAGGCCCGCAACTGAAAAATTCCAATTGCTCACGTTCCAGGTCAGGCCCGCCTGCAGGGAATGCCGCTGGTCCCAGCTTCGTGGAACCTCAATTCCGTCCACCGTATCGGTGACCTCAGCAAGCGAGTAACTTGCCCACCAGGACAATGCCTGTCCGCTCCGATTGACGGAAAGTTCAACGCCCCTGGCCAGCGCACTGGTGGGCGCGATTCGAATACGATCCGGCTGCAACTCGGGAATTATCGCCAGTGGATCGTAAAGGTTCTCGTACCGGGGCCGCAAGTCGCCCATTTCCTTCTGAAATAGTTCAAGTCTGATCGCGTGATTGCTGCCAAACTTGTGACTGATTCCCACGATGATGTGGTCAGCCTGCTGCGCCGGGAAAAAATCCGTCACGCCGTCTTCGATCTGCAACTCGTGTATTCCCTGTGACTGGTAATAGCGTCCCCAGCTGAAGCGCAAATCAGTTTTTGGACTCAACGCATGCAGAATACTGAACCTGGGACTGAGTTGTGATCCGGAGGGTAAGCCGGTGTAGGTCTGATCGTCCCAACGCAAGCCAAATTGCAATATGGTTCCGGCAGCGACTTTCCACTTGTCTGACATGTACAGCGCATAGCTCAATCCACTCGGCGCAGCGGTCAGGTCCCGGTTGACGCTCGAGGGAACATTCTCGAATATTGCCCCTAAACCGAAATATTCCGCGTTGCCCTTATACGCGTAACGCGCCTTGTGGTGCTCGAACGCAAATCCCCACTGCAGCAGGTGGCTGTCCGAACTGTGCAATGACCAGTCCTGGCGAAAACCGACCTGATCGATATCCCGGTCATCGTCGACGTTGGACAGGACTTTTTCCGGATCCGCGGTCAAGCCGATTCGATGGTTGCTGAACGAACTGAATGACAGCATGGTAAAGCTGCTCAACGTGTCGCTCCAGCGGTTTTCAAGCGCCAGCCAGAGCTGTGCATTCCGGGTTTGACTGGTCACCCTTTCAATTTCATCGAGATCGCTTTCGGTAATGACCACGACCTGATCATCGGCAAACAATGCGTTGACGGACAAGCGCGTATCGGGCGTAAGCCAGGTAGAAAACTGGCTGAAAATGTCGTAATACCTGGGCAATCCAAACTTTTTGTCGATGACGAGTTCCAGGTTGCCGCGCCGTGCGGAGAACAGCCAGTCGGTGGTGCTGTCGGCGTTTCTGCCCGCGGTCAGAAACGATGTGTTAAAAACGCTGACGCCGATTTCGGTGTGCCGTGGCCGTGTCAGCTCCAGTGATTCCATAAGCACGACGCCGCTCAGGCGATCTCCGTACTGCACCGGGAATCCACCGGTGTAGACTTCGATGCCATCGATGGCTCGCGAGTCGATAGTGCTGAAGACGTTCTGGTAATCCCTGACATGAAACGGATCGAACAATCTTTGACCGTTAAGAATGATGCCAGTCTCCGCTTCTTCACCACCGCGAAAATGTGAGCGGGCTGATGCACCACTCGCGGCGGTCCCTGGCAGTCGATGCGTCGCACGCAGCGGATCGTTGCCGAGATCCGGAAGCGTCTCAATTGAGGCCCGATCGATATCGAATCGCGAGCTGCTGATGTCTCGCGAGATCTCGTAGCGGCTCGCGGACACCGTAATATTCTCTATCTCCGGGCGCGCCGGTTCCAGTTCTACCTTGAGTTCGGTGTTTTGGCCGGGCCGCACCCTGACCTCCCGCTCGACCGACTGGTAGCCCGCGGCACCGACGGTCACCAGGTAGGTGTCTGCTGCCACCTCCGGGATTTGTTGTATGCCCTGCGTCAGCAAATTGCCACGCTCGAGATCAGGCGTTGCATCGATTTTGAGATCGTCCAGCGGCATGTAGTCGCGGCGATCCCTGACGATGATCAGAAGGCTGCCCAGGCGAGCAGCTGACGTGTTATCACGGACGATGAGCCACAATCCTTCCTCTGAGCGCAGTGTCAGCCCGTGCGGCACGAGAATCTGACGAACAATATCGAGCGCTTCAGAACCTTCCGGTTCAGCAATAACGAGCAGATCGTCGCTGACCAGATTGGTGCTATAGGCAAACGACCATCCCTGTGACCGAAAATCTTCGATCACGGAGACTACGGTCCGGCCCTCATAACCCTCACGCTGCATCTGCGCTACAACGGGCAAGGCGCAGACCGTCAATAAAATCAAGATCAGGAGTGAGCGCACGTTCACCTCTTTCCCGACGCGAGACAACTGGTGCTATCCCTTGACCGGTCTAACAAATTTTTGGCGGCAGTTCAGTCTTCACTGACTACAATAACCTCGCCCTCGATGCGGGCGTTGAGATCTACCGTCATCATAAAAATTTCAAGCGCACGAGTTGGTGGCAACTCCATGTCGCCACGCAATTGGGCTTGGTTGGCCAGCATCTCGGCACCTTCGCTTGCGTAGCTAATGCTGCGACCCGATTCTCGACTGACCCATTCAAGCGCTTCGGCAACGAAGCGTCCGTTCAGGTTCACGGCTGGCGTGGCGTCCTCGACCCACTCCCAGTCGTCTATGCCATTGGTTTCGCTAATCGACAACTCGCCGGAACCGGAAATCGCAAATTGCTGCCCAGCCGATGCTCTCGCCGTCACATGGCCGTCGATCGATACAACGCCTTCACGTACTGATATGACGAGCTCGTCGGCGCCGACCCGGGTCATGTACTGAGTGCCCAGGTGTCGTACCACGCCGTGATCGGTCCGTATCGAAAACTCGACAGCACCGCGTTTCGCCGGCCGTGACGCCAGGGGGCTTTGTTCCGAATCGAAATAGACCCGGCCATATTCAAGATAGATCTGATTGACTGCTTCGAATACGACCATCGTATTTTCATCGATGCGCAGCGAGCCACCATCATGCCAGCCGAGGGCGAGTCCGGATCCAGACCCTGTCTCGACGACAGCACCACCCTCGATTGCCGCCATCTCAATGTCGCCAGCAATCCGGGCATTGAGGCTGATGTCGCCAAACTGTTTCTCAATCGTGGCCATTTGTTGAGTTCTGAAATCGCTGACCGGATCACGCAACAGATTCAATGTGGCAAAGACTGCCAGCAGCACTGACGCCGCCAATGCAAATGATGTGATGTGGCGTCGCCGGACATGTCGACCGGAAACCAGCTGCCACTTCGCGTGTACTGCTTCACGAATCAGCGCCTCGTCTGCCGCCGGCGGAGCCGAACGCGGTGGCACTTTTCCAAGAAGTTCTGCAAACGCTTCATCGGAGCGCAGCTCTTTGATTTCCTTATTCCTGTCCATCACTACGTCATTCCTGTCATTGCCGATCTCGCGGGACCGGATAGCGAACCATACACATCACTGAACGCACGCTTGGCCCGCGCCAGCAGCGACTGTGTTGCCTCGTTGCCCAATTCAAGTTTCACGGCAATCTCGTTGACCGAATAGCCCTCGATGTATTTCCATTCGAGTACATTGCCGTATTTCGGCGGTAATCGGTCGAGCGCCACCTGGATTAACCGCACCAGCTCAGCTCGTTGATATTGATGCTCCGGGTTGTCGGATTGTGGCGCCTGGAACGAATCGACGGCCGCCTGAATTTCAGGAAAGTCCTCGGTCAGCACGATGTGCTGCCGATAGCGGCCCTGCCTGGCGAGCCAGTCGCTCATTTCATTTCGGGTAATGGCGCATAGCCAGGTGAACAACGCCGATTCGCCGCGATAGGTGTGCAGTTTAGCGACAGCCTTGGTCAGCGCGATTTGCACTACCTCGCGCGTGCCGTCCGGATCGTCCGGCAGGCGCGTCAGGGCGAATCGGTACAGCCGCGCAAAATTATCGCTGAAAAAGCGATCGAATGCCTGTTCGTCATTCGCAAGCAATTGTTTTACAAGGCGTTTATCGTCCAGGTAGATAGCCACTACTCTTCCATAGCGTTTGCCTGACTCTTAGACCGTGCTGGCACGGAATTCCGGTCGCGAAGCAGGTCACAAAACCGCGTCAATACAAGCATGCGCTGCCTCCCGCCAGACCGTCAGAAGCCGCGTTTCGACTCGATCAGGAGCTGAACGCTGTCGATAGTCGGGTCGCCATCCAGCGGAAAAGCGATGTCGATGTGAATGACATCCCTGGCACTGCTGCGAGTCCGCCCGAGCCGCAGCCCGAATCCTATGTTTTTTAGCCAGCCGAACGATGTTACGCCAATCGGGTTGTCACCCCAGGTGCGTCCGATATCTGCGAACACGGCCCCGCCAACTCGGAAAAGCCGCCACGGATACCAGTCTGTGAAAACTCGTTGTTCGACGGTCAGAAGCATGCGCGAATCACCGGTTTGATAGCGCAGCGGATAGCCCCGGAGCCCGCTGTCGCCTCCCAGCTCCACGAGATTGTCGAGGTCCAGATTATTACCCCAGCTCGCATCGAGCTTCATGAAAAACAGGCGTTTCTCCGAAATCTGATTGTAGAAGCGTGCGTTGACTCCAATCTGGGTATTCGCGGAGCTACCCTCATCAATGCGTCCACTAGCCCACGAGGACAAAAAGAGCGTTTTGCGTTCCATCGACCCAAAGCCGCTACGCGCAATCAGCCGATAGAGCAACGAATCACGATCCGAGCCGAAACCTTCGCGTGCCAATCCGAGCGTCCCCGTCAAACGGGTTCCGAGATAGAAATCCTCTGTTCTTCCGATCTGGTCACGATTGTTGGCCGTTTGAAATTTGTCCTGGAGCCATTCCAGCTCGATGAATGGGTAGATCAGCCGCCGGTCGTCAGGCACCAGGGACGGGAGTTGACCGTCGGGAACGGGGCCGAATTCCCGCTCGTCATACACGATTCCCATGGTCCAGCGTTTTGCCCAACCGTCTATCAGACCTGACGACCAGCCGCGAAACGCGCTGTATGTTTCAGTCTCCGACTTATACTCGGCCGCCTCGTTACCGAGAACGTAAAAAGCCTCTACTCTTTCATCGTCATAAAATGATGCGCCCGCACTCCAGCGCGAATCCATCGCATAGAAAGGCCGGATCAGGCTGAACTGGAAAGTGCCACCGTCCGAGCTGTCCGAGAATTTGAAGAATGCAGACGTCCAGCTCCTGCCGAGATTCCTGTCAGAGTACAAAAAGCTGTTCGAACTCCGGTCGACGTTTTCAACATGGGACAGGCGCAGCCTCACGCCAAGACCCAGCAGGTTTTGCTCGGATAGTTCGACCCGGGTCCGGTTTTCGCCGCCGGATCGGGATATAGAAATTCCGGGCATAAGCGTCCACAGATCACGCGTCCAGACGCGGATATCGACGATGCCATCCGCAACTCTTATCGGCGTGATTTTGGCGTCAAACAAGTAATTATTTTGTCGCAAAAGCCGTGCCGACTCGTCGAGCACACGCTGAGAAAACAGGTCCCCGGTACGAAACAACAGTTGCTGTTCGATGACAGCGTCGCGCGTCATAATGTGCCAGCGATTCGCCAGCCGATAGATCGACTTATTCTCCTCAGGTTTGCTGAGGTCGAATACATCTTGCTTGTCGATGATGATGCGACCGATGGTGGCGCCGGCAGCCTCGAGTTCTGCTGCCGATGGTAGTTCTGACAGGGCGTCAACATCCGCGCCCTGGTCATCCACCTGAGCCGCGGGCAGTGATGGCATCAGGAAACCGTGCGCGATCAGGACCAGGAACGCGAATTTGCTCATCGATTTGCCCACACGATTCACGCATCGAGATTAACACCGTCACGAATATATAGCGTGTACCCATTCTGCCAATCCGGACCTGGCCCGCCTTCGGGCGTTAGAATGGCTCATTCATTTGCACACAAGGGAGCGTCGCGTAGTGAGGCGATCTGGCGAGGATTTTCGGACCATCTGGCAGCACCCGGATAACCCCGCAGTAGTACAAATTATCGATCAACGTCGCCTGCCCCATGAGTACGTTATCGAGGATTTGCGGTCCTGGCGTGATGGCGCCGGCGCGATCAGCGACATGCTGGTGCGCGGCGCGCCGCTGATCGGCGCCACTGCGGCGTGGAGTCTGTACCTCGCAGCGCTCGAGAGCCGTGGCGAATCCAGCCGCGACCAATTGATCCGGCATGCTGCCAGGGAGCTTGCCGCGACCCGGCCAACTGCGGTGAATCTCAGGTGGGCGATCGACAGGGTTCTTGGCGTGCTCGAACGCATAGAAAATCCGCGTGAAATCGAAGCTGCGCTGGAGCAGGAAGCCCGCAAAATCTGTGCAGAGGACATCGAAATCTGCCGCGGTATCGGCGCGCAGGGTCTCAAACTCATCGAGGAAATTGCGGCCAGGAAACCGGGTGAACCCGTCAATATTCTTACCCACTGCAACGCCGGTTCGCTCGCGACGATAAACTGGGGCACTGCGACTGCGCCAATCTACTTCGCCAAAGCCAAAGGCATCGACGTTCACGTCTGGGTGGACGAGACAAGACCGCGAAATCAAGGTTCGCAACTCACCGCCTGGGAGCTGGCGGAAAACGACGTGCCACACACACTGATCGTCGACAATACTGGCGGGCACCTGATGCAGCACGGCCTGGTCGATATTTGCATCACCGGTACGGATCGCACCACCCGAAGCGGCGATGTTGCGAACAAGATTGGTACTTATCTCAAGGCACTGGCCGCCTATGACAACAATATTCCTTTTTATGTGGCGCTTCCTTCGACGACTATCGACTGGACGATCAAGGACGGCCTGACCGAGATACCGATTGAGGAACGGGATCCGGACGAGGTGGCGAAAGTTTATGGCAAGGCAGGAGACGGATTTTGCACCGTGCAGACTGTGGGCAGTAATACCGCGATCAGCAACTATGCGTTTGACGTCACGCCAGCCAGGTTGGTAACGGGACTGATTACCGAACGGGGCATTTGTGCCGCCAGCGAAGATGGCCTGACCGCGCTATTTCCGGAACAATCAAAAAGCGCCTCATGATTGATGAAGGAACGATCAAATTCGATTCGCACTGGCGCAAAACCAAGGCGCTGGATAATGCAGAAATTGCAACATTGAATCATTGGCGACGGCCGCTTCACGACGCGGGGTTGATCGGGCACTACGAACAACACGGTATTGGTTTCGGCAACCTGAGCATTCGTGCGGGTGAGAAGGGCCAGTTCATTATCAGTGGCTCACAGACCGGGCACCTCGTCGATCCTGGCGCCGAACATTACGCACTGGTTGAAGATTACGACATTGACCGGAACCGGGTCTTTTCGATTGGCGCTTGTGAAGCGTCATCAGAATCCATGACGCATGCACTCATCTACGAACTGGATCCGGAAATTGGCGCGATTGTCCATGTTCATAGCGAGCAATTGTGGGCACGACTGATGGGTTCAGTGGCAACCACTGATGCCGAAGTTGCGTACGGCACACCCGAGATGGCGCGGGAATTCCGCCGTCTTTTCAGGGAAACTGATTTTCAGAAGACCGGGATTGCGGTCATGGCCGGACATGAATCAGGCCTGGTCAGCACCGGCAGCAATTTACAGCAGGCTGCTGAGCGAATTTTGGCAATCGACGAAAAACTGAAGACCGATCAATAGAACGCCCGCGCTTAAGTTTTTAGATTCAGTTCGCGGTATTTTCGACCAGGATCGGCTCAAGTCTGAAGCGAAAGGTACGGCAGGTCCTCGCGACACCAAGAATCTGGTTGGGAGCAAGCGGCTCGAAGGTCGACCTCTTGATCGCCTTGAGCACAGGCTTTTTGAATATGCGATGGGTTGTATCCTTGAGTTTCGCTCGCCTGACACCGCCGTCCAGCTTGATCATGAAGCACACGGTCGCCTGTCCCTGAATCCTGTCACGACGTGCGATAGATGGATAACTCGGAAATGCGGTCAGCAATGGCACCCGGTCGGTATTCGAATCAAGGAAATGAACCACCGAGGTCGAATCCTGTTGTCCCAATGCCAGCGCCGACCCCAGCAACAAAGCTGCTGTCAACGCTGCGCTGCTCAATACAGTGTGGGTCTTATTGCGGATCGGAATCTGCACTGATTTGCCGTTGGCGATCATCAATTTCGATTTCAGGCGCAACCGGATACACCGCATCCATATACATCGAACGTGCAACCTTCAGTGTCCTTGCGTTCGGATGCAGTTCTTCGCCACGACTCAGGTCCTGATCGGCCTTTTCCCATTGCTTGGTCTTGATGTAGATAAGGGCCCGGTTGTTATAGCCGCGCCAGTTCTTGTCATTGCGCGTCAGGAGCAGCTCACAATATTTGAGCGCATTATCATAAAGAGCCAGTTTGATATATCCGGCGCAAAGATTCGATAGTGCCGCTTCCTCTTCGCGCGCCCCCAGCGCCAGTCGCAGCCCCTTGTGCGTCAGGCGAACGCCTTCCGCATCATTGCCGGCGAGCAATTCCTGCGCACCATCGTATAAGGGTACATTGCGCGGACCGATTACGGTCATCGTACTTGGATCTTTACCTATTCTGCTCGCCTGTCCCCAGCAAAGCGGCGCGACAAGAACCATCACTGTCAGTAGTAAAAATCGGCTGCCCATGTTTCCAAACTCCGCTGTTACCGTAATTCTAGACCATTTCGGCCCTCTACAGCGCAACCAGCTACCTCAAAAAGCCATGCCAAACCACGCTTACCGCCGCGCGGCACTATTATCGCGGGTCGGACTACCTATCAGACCAGATTCCTGCCAAAAAATTCAATCGTACGCTGCCATGCCAGATCCGCCGAATCGCTGTCATAAAGCAGGTGTATTTGACAAAATAGCAAGCACCATGCCACTGACCAGTGACTTGCAGCAAACAGACCCGGTCCGCAGACAAAGGCACCGCGCAGTGCCATGCATCGATGTGCGCAGACTTGCAAACGGCGACGATGCAGTCATCGCAACGATTCGCGATGCCTGCCTCAATACTGGATTCTTTTACCTCGACCACGTATTCGACGATGAACGCACGATCACGCAGACCCTCTGGCAGATGAATGCCTTTTTCGAGCTCGACGATGCTGACCGGCGAAAACAGGCCGTCAATATAGCCGTGACCAAATCGGATCAGGGATGGACACCGCTTTACGGTGAGCTGCCATACCAGCCCGGCACGATCGCACATGTCGAGTCCTTCGATTGCGGGCGGCGCCCGCCGCAGGGCTGTGATGATCCACCGAATATCTGGCCCGACCTGCCGGATTTTCGGCGCGATGTGCGCGCCTGCTGGGATGCGCTGGCGGAGGTTGGCAGCGCAGCCCTGCAGGGCCTGTCCCTCGCGGCAGGCCTGGAGCGGGCGTTTTTTGCTGATCGCTGCACATCCCAGCAATTCAATACGCTGCGTTTACTCCACTATCCTGAAAACGATGCACCGGTGACAGATGCCAATGTCGGCATCTCGGCGCATACAGACTTCGAGTGCATAACGCTGATCTATCAGACCGCCCCGGGTCTGGAGTTATTGGCCACCGACGGTGAATGGTACGACGTGCCCGCGCACGATGGCCGGCTCCTGGTGATGCTCGACGACATGATAGAACGCTGGACCAATGGATTCTTCAGGGCGACGGGACATCGGGTTCGAAACACCGGCGAACAACGCTACAGCATTGTCATGTTCTTTGCCGTTAATGACGATGAAATGGTTTCGCCATTGGAGCACTTCATCAACGACGCGAATCCGGCGAAATACGATGCCGTTAAGCAGCGCGATCATTTGCAGCGCGAACTCGCAAAGGCAGCCCAAAATCGTGATGCGACTGCCTAGCAGGTTGTTGAAAAACGCAGTTTTTCTGCTGCCTGCTGGACGGTACAGGGATGTACCGACATTTTTGATGGCTGCAAGCCATTGAAAATGGGAGCCATTCGAAAACCACGTTGCCAGACAGGACGTCTCAATGCCGCGGAGTGCAGGGATGCACAAGAGCGGCGTTCGGATGGTGATGTTGAAAAAGCCATGGACGGCTTTTTCAACAACCTGCTAGAACCTGAATAGCTGAATAAATTATCGCTCCAGCCTCTTGAGAAGGCCGTCGAGTTCTGTACGGGAAAGCCAACGTCCGTGCAGCATCACCCCGTGGATGCGGCGGGTGTTTGTAATGTCATCAAGCGGGTTTGCGTCAAGCAGGATGAGATCAGCCTCGGCGCCAGTCTCCACGACGCCGACATCGCCGGGCCGCCCAAAGAATTCCGCAGGATTGACAGTGCCGGATTGCAAAGCCTCGAATGGCGTGAGGCCGGCGTCGACCAGGTACTCAAGTTCACGATGTATGGCGAAGCCGGGTACGTTGAAAATCTGTGGTGAATCCGAGCCGAGCAACAATCCTGCTCCGTTGCGATGCAATTCCAGTATCAGTTGCTGGCGTAGCGCGACTGCTCGTGCCGCTGTATCCGGATGATAATTTGCATCGTCAAGCAAGTCACGTTTGGCGCGGCGCCACCGCTCAACTGTGTCTGCCGGCATATACTTCATCTCCGGCCAGTCCATCATGTCGTCAGGATCTGCCTCGGAAGAAGCCCAATGTCTGAACAGGGAGTCCGTCGGAACATTCCAGGTGCCCGCTTCGACAGTTGCTGCAACGATGCCGGTAATCTTGGTCTCGTCCGCCTGATCGGCGATAAATACACCAAAAGGCCCGCTGAGACCGCCTGAAGGGTCGTCATGCGGCCTGAGTAAGGACTCCATGTAACCATCGAGGTGGTCGATCGTCGCTATTCCCGCTGCCAGCGCGCGCTCGATACCGACATCCTCCGGCACATGACCGGCAAATCGCATGCCCAACCGATTGGCGGTCGCCGCCATCGCGTCGAATTCTTCCCGCGTTAGACCGGGGTGAATCTTCAGAAAATCGTAACCCGCTGCATGTTGTTGCTCAACCATGCTGATCGCCCTTTCGGGGCTGGTAACACTGCGACCGTTCAGGGACGGTCCCGATGTATACAGTCGGGGGCCCAGCCTGTCGCCTTTTTGTAAGGCATCTCTCAAATCAAGGTGAGATGGTTGCCCGAGCATTCCGCGCACCGTCGTGATGCCATTCGCGACATACAGATGCAAAATCCGATCGAGACGGCCTGAATTGACATCCGGCAAGTGCCCATGCATTTCGAACAGGCCCGGTATCAGAAAGCGGTCCGTCCCATCAACGACTACCGCATCCCCTGGCACCGCCGTATCGTCAACATCGCCGATTACGACGATTTCACCATCGGTAACGATTACGGTGCGAGCGCCCAGCACTGTTTCCGACGACATCGGAATGACGTTGACATTGATGATTGCGGTCGACTCGGCAGATACCGGTGATGCGACAGCCAGCAAACTCATTATGAGGACTGTGATAGTTTTCATCGAATAAGAACCACGCCTTTGTTCTCGCTACGGATATTTCTGCCGCGCAGACCCCTAGATGACTTTCTTCAGGGTTTCCCTGCTGACATTGCCGCCGCAGACGATCACAACGACGTTCTTGCCCTGGTATTTGTGCCCACTGGCCAGCAGACCGGCAATCGCGACCCCGGCGGCGCCCTCCGGCAGCATGTGGTGGGAGTCAATGAACTCGCGCATGGCTTCCGCAATTTGATCCTCAGATACAGTCACGAATTCGTCCGTGATATCACGGCAGATATCAAAAGTAATTGCGTCAGCCTCGATGCCACCTGCCGTGCCATCAGACAATGTGGGCTCACTTGGCAGCTCGAGAATCTTGCCCGCCTTGACCGATTCGGTCATGACCGCCGATGCAGCAGGCTGACAGGCGACGACCGTCAGAGAGGGATTCACTGATTTCAGGAACGAACCGACGCCGCTGATCAGTCCTCCGCCACCGACCGCGATAAATATCGCGTCTACATCGGGTAACTGTTGCGCTATCTCAACGCCGCAAGTTCCCTGTCCCGCTATGACATCCGGATCGTTGTACGGGGACAGATAAACCATCCCGTGCTGCTCAGCATATTCGCGAGCATGGACTTCCGTGTCGAGACCGTCAGTGCCAAAAAACCGGACATCGCCGCCGGCACGTTTGATCGCATCTACTTTTGTTGGAGACGTTTGCTCGGGCACGAATATCGTGCCGGCGACTCCGAGCTCATTCATCGCGTATGCGATCGCCGCACCGTGATTGCCGCTGGATGCGGCCACCCCGCCAGCTTCGCGATCTTCTTCGGACAGCGACAGCAACTTGTTGAATGCACCACGCAGCTTGAAGGATCCTGTGTGCTGCAAATTCTCGAGTTTGAGGTAGACATTTGCGCCAGTCAGCTCGCTGAAATAGGGTGAAAAATCGAGCGGCGTCTCGCGAATATACGCGGCGATCCGATTGGCGGCGAGAACCGCATGCGCTGGCAGTATGTTCCTGTTCATTATCTCAGACACATTTCGCGAGAATTTCCATATCGTTATCGTATGAATCCGGACTTAAGGGGCCGAAGGAAAAACGGATAAAGCGGTGCAGCGGGCCATCCGCGGATTTGCGTCGCGCCATATCGCAAAGATTGCCGGGCAGAATACCGGCCGCATGTTTGAACAGGCGTTCATTGAATTCATCCGCGGACAGCTCGCCAGGCAGCTTGCCCCAATGGTAGAACCCGCCGTCGCCCGTATACAGTTCGAAGCCCAGCTCCTCCAGTCCATGGCGGTAACGCTTCCTTTGTTGCGTAAAAAACGTTGCGACGGCCTGGCGGGCTTGTCGAATACGCGCCGGCTCAAACAGCTCCGTAACATACAGTTGTGACGCACGTGAAACGCCACCCATGCCAAAAGACGAGTAATTGCGGAAGATTTCGATGTGCCGCCGCGCTGCGATGACCCAACCGGTGCGCATACCGGGAACCTGTAAACCCTTGGTCGCAGCGCCGACGACAAAAATATCCGTCGCATCGATGTCATCAATGTGTCTTAAGGCGCTCTCTGGTTCCGGATCATTATAAAACTCGTAGGCTTCATCGAACAATGCGCCCCGCCCTGTTCCGCTGAATTTCCTGACAAGACTGGCGAGCGCGTCGCCTGTGATTGCCACACCGGTCGGATTGCAGGGATTGCTTTTGACCAGGAAAGTGCGGGACGAACTACTGCACGCTAAATCGTAGTCGCCTGATCCGGGGCGAAATTCGTTGGCAGCGTTGCTGGAAATCAGCTTGACTGTCTTTTGCAACCGTTCGAGCATGTCGAAATACGGAGTGTATTCGGTCTCCTCAACGGCGATGCCGATATCCGCTTCCATAAACGCGAGGATGGCGAAGATGCCGGGACGTCCGCCTGCGAAAATAGCCACGTGGTCCGGCGTTATGCCGGCCGCATAGTGTTCGTTGTAGTAGTTCGCGATCGCTTCCCGCAATTCGATTTCGCCGGTCGCTTTCGGATACATGAGATCCGCGGCAGCAATGTCGATCTGCGCGGGTAGCGGTGGCCCACCCGGTATCTGGGTGGTTAGCGGATAGCCCTGCGCCCAGGGATGGGTGCCTGGATCGCCCATGTATTTTGCTGTTCTGTCAGCGAACTTGAACAGCGTCTCGTAAACGCCCATCGGCGGGAATTGTTGCAACATGTGTTGTGACGTTGGTTTTTTTGCGGGACAGGGTGCTAGTTCATGCCCATTGGCAATTCCTGAAACTCGTAGCCTGCCGGAGGTTGAAAAGAAGCGGGGCTCACGTCAACTGCCCTGGCCGAAGTCAGCATGACCTCGCGTTTGAGCGCGCCGCTGGCGTCGAAGTCGCGATAAAGAACGGGATAGCCGTCAAGTTCATCCATATGCCCGAACAATTCCTGCTGCCGATCGAACACCTCCATCGCGCCTGCACCTGAAAATGCCTGTCTCATACTCTCGAAAAATTCAGCCACACCCTTAAGTGCCGCAGCCGTCTCCTGCCCACCCTCGATATCATCCCATTCGCTCATACAAAGCTCGCGGACTTTCCTGCCTTCGCGAATTACCTCGAAGTTCCGGCACGGAATACCTGCCACCTCGCCATGACTGCCGAGGTCGTTGATCGTATTTGGCGATTGTTGCGGCGCTTCCGTGGGAAACCTTTGTTGCATCATCTGTTCCGCCAATGCCCGCTGTTCCGGTGGCATCGCCGCCAGCGCTTCCTGCATTTGCGACATGGCCTGACTGACCTGGGAGGCCATTGCGTTCATTCGAGCCTGATCAATGATCATGTAGTTTCCTTGCGCATGATCGAGGATGATCATTTCATCGCGTTCACCATGAAAAATCATGCCACCAGCCTCGGCGCTACTGACTGAAATGATCTCGAGCCTGGTGTCCTTGCCCGATGTCGAGATCTCGACGGTGCCGACGATCGGCTGCCCCTGATCGAATTCCGTCGATTGAAATTCGAGAATTGAATCGGCAGATGAAGGGGCGGCTGCGACAAAGATGAGCAGGCAAATTGCAGTACATCGATAGGACATCACGGCATTCCTCAAATCAAGACGGTTGAACAAATACTGGCAAGTGTAATTGTACGCATTGCTGTCAGGAGAAAACCACATTGCGCCGATTTAACATTATCTGGGATTTACTTAAGCGGGATAATTGACAGCCAGAATCCCTGTATGCAACGATTCACCTTCGTTTGACAAAGGCACACCTTTCGAAAGAAAGGGTCGCAAAACCACCGGTCTAAGGGGAAACCTATGACAGCGGGGTTGCCAAATCGATCTGGTCGCACGGCATCCTGTCGGGCGGCCTGTTTCTCGTGGCATTCGCCTGGCAATCTCAGCAGTCGTGTACCGATCCGGCGATTTTGCTGCCTGGGGTCAACGCAAATTTCGTCCCTTTCGATTTTGGAGCCACAAATGTCAGCAAACCCGAGTCACCTTCGGCGCTCAAGCCGATATCGGCTGCACAAAATGTCCGGCCCGGCAATACTGAAACCTGTTCATCCCACAGAAATACGCGACGCGCTGAATCCGGATTCCAGGTTTTTGCCACCATTTCGCCCGATGGGCGCCAACAGCTCCGCCACAGATTGCACCTCTTCCACCGCTGGCACGGTCATCGATCTGACCGGCCTGGATCAGGTCAAAAACATAGATGCCTATAGTGACACTGTTACTGCCCAACCCGGCGTACGCATCGGCGACCTGGCTCGCGAACTCGCAGAACACGGCCTGGAACTCGCCGGTAGTCACGACCTTATGAGCCGCACTGTCGGTGGTGCCGTGGCCGGAGCCTGCATTGGTCCGGCATTCGGCGACGACGGCGCCTTTTTTGCCTCGCAAGTCAAAAGCATTCGAGTCATAACGCCCAATGGCAAGTCGATCGAAATACGACCGAATCAGCAAAATCTCCTGAATACGTTTCGTCTGAGTTTCGGCATGCTCGGCGTCATTTATGAGGTCACCCTCAAAGTCCGGCCGATCAGGCCATTTGGCGTCACCCATCGACGCTGCACTTTCGATCAGTTTGCCGGCGTTGTTGAAAAATTAAGTAACGTAGACGTTGGACTGAAGTTTTACCTGCTGCCCTTTCGCGACTGCGTCTATCTCGACCTGAGACGCTACAGTCAGGACGCCCTTGCCACTCATCGTATCCCCTGGAAGATCAAGGACTGGGGCGAGAGCACGGTATTGCCGAAGGTGTTCAAATCGATTAACCGGATCGTTCCCGCTGCAGGCGTCAGGTATCGGCTGATCGACAAAATCAGCCAGATGACACAGGGCCTGGTCAATAACCGCCTGGTTTCATCGGGCAGTAACTCGACCGCACAATTAAGCAGCACCCGGGCGCAAGACGGCTCGAACAGCTTGTATTACTCGACCTGGTTTTTTCCCGCCGCGGATTTCGCAATTGTGGTGCAAGCCTATCGTGACTTCTGTTTGAGAATTCGCGAAAACAGTAACTACCGCTGCGACATGCCAACCGTGGGATTTCGTATCGGCAGAGACCAGTCCGCAATGCTGTCTCCCAGTTTCGACGAACCAATGGTTGCCCTGCGGGCGATTTCTACGCAGGCGAAAGGTTGGGAGGACTTCGCCATCGATTTCGGTGACTTCGCCCGTCACTGGGGCGGTGTCCCAATATTCAATCAGACACGTGATATTCCCGCAGATTACCCGCGGCAGGTATTCGGCAACCGGCTGACGTTTTTCCGCAAGATCCGCAAACAATTCGATCCCGAAAACCGTATGATGAATCCGTTTTTGTCACAGTACTTTCTGTAAACAAATGCGCTCGGCGCGCATTGTCCCATGATCGCCGGCGGTGAAAGGGGAACAGTTTGAAATCCGTCAGGAATCATTACGACGAATTTTTAGCCCCGGTCTATTCATGGATACTGGGAGACTTCGACACCGCATATCACGCTAACGTCGCATTGTTTGAACGCCTGGGACTCTCTCCTGAACAGGGTGATCTTGCCGTCGACCTTGGCTGCGGGCCGGGCTGCCAGTCGTCACCGCTAGCCGAAAGGGGGTTCAGGGTTGTCGCAATTGATTTCTGTCAGGAACTGCTTGACGAGTTGGTGGAGCGTGCCGGCGATTTGCAGATCACAACCGTTTGCGATGATCTGACTGATTTCGAGCAACACATTTGCGATTCGCCCGACCTGATTGTTTGCATGGGCGATACGCTGGTGCATCTGCCGGATTCAGCGTCGGTTGATCAATTGATCGACCGGGTATCTTCCGCACTGAAGCCCGGCGGAACCTTTGTCTATTCGATTCGCGACTATGTATCGAGCGAGCCAACCGGCGCTGATCGCTTTGTGCCGATCAGGGCCGACGATCAGCAAATTTTCACCTGCTTTCTGGATTACCGGGAAAAGGTCGTGCATGTGCATGACATGCTGTACGTGAAACAAGGCGGCGCCTGGAAAATGCACATCAGCGACTACCTGAAACTCAGACTCGACACCGCAGAAATCAATCAGCGCTTGCAGGCGAATGGCCTTGATATCAGTCAGCAATTGACCGAAAAAGACATGATTGTCGTTGTCGCGACAAAGCCTGCCGCAAGCTGACCGACCGGAATATCACCAATTTTCGCGCACCCTGGGGAGTCGCGGCCATCTTCGGTCGCTTCCCTGCTACGGGGTAGTACGTCTAAGTAATTGATTTATGGTTATTAATTTTGACATACAAAATGGTTCTACCCTGTAGCTGGACAATATATATCGAATTGATACTATGCATCGCCCCGATATATGGTCGGGCAACAACGACGAGAAACAATCTGATGGATATTAAAACCGTTTGTCTTGGCATGCTCACTGACGGCGACGCCTCCGGCTACGACATGAAGAAATGCTTCGAATCGTCGTTCGGGCATTTTTTCCCTGCCGGCTACGGCTCGATCTACCCGGCGCTTTCCACGCTGGCGCGAAACGGTCTGGTTGAATTTGAGCTGGTGCCGCAGGACGGCAAGCCCGATCGCAAGGTCTACACCATCACGGAAAAAGGGCGCGAGGCGTTGATGGAAGGATTGGCAAACCCAAACCCGTCACACAAAATCCGGTCGGAGTTTCTCGCCACTTTGTGGTTCGCGCATTTAATGTCGGATGAAC